>Ga0155796_106_pt2 | contig 1856 bp, 3 predicted proteins | sample RifCSPlowO2_01_FD_107450 | JGI IMG/M metagenome (GOLD analysis project Ga0155796, IMG submission 107450) | Candidatus Kaiserbacteria bacterium RIFCSPLOWO2_01_FULL_51_21 | reverse complement strand
TTTTTTTCGGGTTTTTGCCGCATAAGAAAGGGCGCCAGACAGCGCTCAAGGAACTCGCGAAGAGCCATGTTCCGGTGGTGCTGTACGAATCACCACACCGCATCCTGAAACTGCTACACGAACTCGAGGAAGTCGCCCCTAAGCGTACAGTGACCGTCGCGCGTGAGCTTACGAAAATACATGAAGAAGTGCTCGCGGATATCCCGTCTCAATTGGTGCGAATACTCAAAGAAAAACGCAAAGACAGAGGAGAGTTCGTCGTGATTGTGTCTGCAGGGTGAATTCTTGATATAGTTGGGCGTATGCAGTGGTTGTTTTTCTACGGAATTGCCGCACTCGCAGTCGTAAACTATGCGATTCTCGGTATCATTGCCAAGAAAGTGGAAGCAGAAATTCCTCCGTTTGCGTTCATAGCGATTACGATGGCAATCCTCACGGTGCTTGCGTTCTTTGCGTCGTTTCTTTTCGAGAAGTCATTCAATATAGGTAACATTGTAACTTCGCAGGTCGTTCTTCTTCTACTCTTCGCATTCGTTAATCTCGCCTCATTCTTCTTCTTTTTAAAGGCAATTACCGGCATTCCTGTTCCTCACTATCAACTTATGGCCGTTCTGGTGGGGCCGATTGCGAGTGCCGTGCTTGCCTACATGTTTCTGGGCCAAGAAGTCGGTGCACGATTTTTTGTCGCACTTCCTATCATTTTCGCAGGTCTCTACATGGCGCTGATGAAGTGAGATTTCGCGGTATACTTCAGTCCATGACACTCGATGCTTTGATAATGCTCGCGGGTGCCTTGGTTGCGGCGTTGCCGTTTCTTGGTTTTCCGAACAGCTGGGACAGCGTTCTTCTATTCCTCATCGGTGTGTTCATCGTGGCGCTTGGCATCATTGTGCGGCGGAGAATGGGTCATCAGTCCTCATCTAGCGAAAGTAGAGACACGTCCGTAGAAAGCAGTCCTCGGTTCGGAGGCGGTCATGAAGAAGTCTAAGCATTGGTGGACCGCGGGGGGCCTGGTCTTAGCCGCCGCCGTTGGCGGTGTCGCGGTCTCCGCATCGCCGCAGGTCTCGTTCGTTCGGAATCCCTCCACGACTCCCGATATTCTTTTTTCGTCGCCCGCAGGGCTCGTCAAGCATTTGCCCACACCGGAACCGATGTACGCGATATACATGACACAGTGCGCGGTGGGTACGCCGTCTTTGCGCGATTCGCTCGTCGAGCTCATTGAGACGACGAAGCTCAATTCGGTAATCATAGACATCAAGGACTATGCCGGAAAGATAGCCTTTCCCACCGAGAATCCCGCGCTCGCAGGCTCTGTTTCCGATGCATGTGGAGCGGACGACATGAAAGAGTTCGTCGAAAAGCTCCACGAAAAGGACATCTACGTCATCGGCCGCATCACAGTTTTTCAGGATCCTTTTTATACGAAGAATCATCCAGACCAGTCGGTGCAAAGCAAGGGCCGCCCAGGCCAGCCCTGGAAGGACAACAAGGGGCTCTCGTTCGTCGCGGTCAGTAGTGTGCCTTTTTGGGAATACATTGTGGAGCTTTCCAAAGAATCATACGCACTCGGTTTTGACGAGCTCAATTATGACTACGTGCGCTGGCCTTCCGACGGGCCGATGTCCGACATTGTGTACCCATCGGCCGATCGCGCGGGAGAGCTTGAGAAATTCTTCCAGTACCTGCATGCACAGGTGAAGCCGATCGGAGTGGCGATGTCTGTTGATCTATTCGGTTACACAACAGTCCTTACCGATGATCTCGGTATCGGTCAGCAGCTTGAGCGAGCACTTCCATACTTCGACTACGTGGCACCCATGGTGTATCCATCTCACTACAACAAAGGGTTTGCG
>Ga0155796_106_pt1 | contig 2340 bp, 2 predicted proteins | sample RifCSPlowO2_01_FD_107450 | JGI IMG/M metagenome (GOLD analysis project Ga0155796, IMG submission 107450) | Candidatus Kaiserbacteria bacterium RIFCSPLOWO2_01_FULL_51_21 | reverse complement strand
GCACCTCAACACCCGCCGTCTACGAGAAACCCTCGTACGACCCGCGGAAACTGCGCCCGTGGTTGCAGGATTTCGACTACGGCAAAGACTACTTGCCGCAGGACATTCTCGACCAGACGCGTGCCACCGATGACGCCGGCCTTACTTCGTGGTTCTTCTGGGACCCGGCGAATCGCTACACGAGTTTGCGGCAGGTATTGTCTTCCCAGAACGAGGCGGGTGCCCAATAATCAAGGAAAAGTGGGCTATACTGGGAGAGTATGAACTCTGGGGCGCGGGATGATGAGCGCAAAATCACCTATTTTGGCGCTACGCACACGCGGGGAAAACGTGAGATGTTCGGCATCCGTGCCATCGACCGCGGCAAACACATCTACGTCATCGGAAAGACCGGCATGGGCAAATCCACCATGCTCGAGAACATGGCTATCCAGGACATTCAGAACGGCGAGGGTATCGCCTTTATCGATCCGCACGGTGCGACCGCTGAGAAACTTTTGGATTTCGTGCCGCACGATCGCATCAAGGACGTGCTCTATCTCGCGCCGTTCGATATGGATTATCCCATCGGCTTCAATGTGATGGAGGACATCGGCTACGACAAGCGGCACCTCGTCGTTTCCGGCCTCATGGGCGCCTTCAAGCGCATCTGGGTCGATGCATGGAGCGCGAGAATGGAATACATTTTGCAAAATACCCTGCTCGCCCTTCTGGAGTATCCGGATGCCACACTTCTCGACGTCAACCGCATGCTCACCAACAAAACCTTCCGCGCCGCGGTGGTGGAGAAGATAACCGACCCAATAGTGCGGGCGTTCTGGGTGGAAGAGTTCGCGAGCTTTACCGATACGTACACGCGTGAAGCGACGCCCGCTATCCAGAACAAGGTCGGGCAATTCACGGCAAATCCTCTTATTCGCAATATCGTCGGACAGGCGAAATCGTCTTTCGATCTGCGAAAGATGATGGACGAGAAAAAGATATTCATCGTGAATCTCTCGAAAGGCAGGATGGGCGAGACGAACGCGGCGCTTTTGGGAAGCATGCTTGTCGTGAAAATATACCTCGCCGCGATGTCGCGCGCTGACGAACCGGCGGCGCGCATGGCCACCCTGCCGAACTTCTATTTCTACGTAGACGAGTTCCAGTCAATGATGAACGAGGCGTTCGCGGACATTCTCTCGGAATCGCGCAAATACAAACTCGCGCTTACTCTCGCGAACCAGTACATCGAGCAGATGGAGGAGAAGGTACGCGACGCGGTCTTTGGGAACGTCGGAACGCTCGTGTGTTTCCGTGTGGGTCCATTCGATGCTGAAGTTCTTAAGGTGGTCTTTGAGCCGACTTTCATGGCCGAAGACCTGGTAGGTCTCGGGGTCGGACAGATTTATCTTACGCTCATGATAGACGGCGTGGGCTCGCCGCCTTTTTCCGCAGAGACCCTGCCGCCCATCGAGAAACCTCCTGTTTCGTACCGAGATGATGTGATACGGAATTCCCGCGAGCGATACTCCCGTTCGCGCCCTGAAATGGAAACAATGATAGCGAAACGGCAGAAAGATTTCGCGCCGCCGCCCAAGGCCCCGCGTGGCCGTGAAGAAGAGCCGCGGCGCAGCGGTGGAGGCGGTGATCGGGCCCGAGGCAGCGGGGTGAACATGCGTCCCTTTCAGGGCAACCGTCCAAGGGATTTCGCAGGATCTTCGAACGTTCCCAGTACGCGAGAGCGTGAACAGGTTCCGGCAGGGGGCGACCGCAATGCTCTGCGTGCCGCTATCCAAGCCGCGAGCCCGCCTCCCGCCTCAGCGGGTCCCGCGCGCTCACCTGCGGACATTTTACGCGAGCGTCTTGCCCGAAAGGCTGGTGGGGACAACCAAATCGTGAGAGAGTCCGTACAAAGGGTTCAAGCTCCAACACCCGAGCCGCAACCGGCCGCTGTGCGTCCGCATTTCGATGAGCCGAAGGAGGAAAATAGCGGGGAAGTTTCCCACGAAGAGTTGCAGAAGATCTTGAAGGGAGAACTTTAAAGGTAAGTATTATTTGTCGCAGTCAGCTATGCGAGGCAAAATACTGTTCATGAAGCTCCCTGTGCTTTGCGCATTAATGTTCGTCGTAGGAATTTTGTATCTCCAGACTGCGTTCGCGGATCACTCTATAAATATCAATACCGCGGACAAGGACGCTCTTATCACGTTGACCGGGATAGGCGAGGTGAAGGCACAGGCCATCATCGACTACCGCACGACGAATGGCCCATACGCTTCAATAGAGGATATTCAAAACGTGAGCGGTATCGGTCCGGCGACATACGAGAGCATCAAGGACCACATTACGGTGCAGGGA
>Ga0155796_116_pt1 | contig 3171 bp, 4 predicted proteins | sample RifCSPlowO2_01_FD_107450 | JGI IMG/M metagenome (GOLD analysis project Ga0155796, IMG submission 107450) | Candidatus Kaiserbacteria bacterium RIFCSPLOWO2_01_FULL_51_21 | reverse complement strand
TGTCGGCACACGCTGAACCCGGTGAACTCCAGTCTCAAACCGAAGTTTCAAGTACACGTCTTTGCCGCGAATAGCAAGAACTACTTCTTTATAGCCGCCAAGATCGCTTTTTGATTCACTAACGATATTTGTTGTCCATCCCTGCCGCTCGGCAAACTTTCGGTACATGTCTATAAGCTTCGAAGCAAAAAGAGAGGCTTCTTCACCGCCCGCACCTGCCCGAACTTCAAGAATAATTTCATTGGGAAACGCGTCTTCTATCTCCTCTTCCGCTAAAATCCCTTCCATTTGTTTTATGAGCGCCTCTTTCTGCATTCCAAGCTCCCTGATTTCTTCTTCGGCAAGTGATAGAAGCGCTTCGTCGCCGCCTGCGGCAGTGTGTGCTTCTCTTTCTTGCTTCTCGAGACGCTCATATTCGCTCGCGAGAAATTGTGTCTTCTTATTTTCCTTGTATTTTGTGAGATCCGTCATAACCTAAGAATAGCACCCGCCTCCCTCCTTGAAGGAGGGAGGCGGGTGCTATCGCGGGGCGTTATTTTTTAGTCTTTGCCGTCTTGGCCGCTTTGAGTGCCACCTTCTCCCGCTTGCCCTTCCTAGCCTCAGCGTAGGCGGAGCGTACTTTGAATTTCTCAACTCGCCCAGCGGTGTCAATAATCTTTTCAGTGCCCGTATAGAACGGGTGGCAGGCAGAGCAAATTTCTATCGAGAGCTTTTCTTTTGTTGAGCCAACAATATAGAGAGCTCCGCATGCGCAGGTTATTTTGGCGTTCGGAAAATAGGTTGGGTGAATGTCCGTCTTCATAACTAAGCCACCATACCATATAAAACATATAACACAAATGATGGACCTACGAGGTCCATCATTTCAATGATGCTAAACTATTACCGTATTGCAAGAAGGACATTAATTTGATTCTGATATTTGTCCGCAAGTTCCATCACATCGTCGCCATAAAAGGCATACGCTCGCTTTGTGGCATTCGTCCATCCTGCCAGATATCGCAGTGCGGCAAGCCGCTCAGCGGCGGGCGTTTGTTTCGTGGCACCGTTGTCGGCAAGGAGAATTGCCGCCGCAGCAAACGCATCCTCTGGATTCCAAGGATTCGGCGGATTGTGACCAGTTGCTTTTGCAACCCGCTCTTTATAGAGCACCCAGGTAGAAGGAATAAACTGCGCCGGTCCCATGGCACCCCCCCAACCGTACCACGGCTTCTTAGAAACCGGCATTTTGTCCGGATCAAGCCCGAGTTCGCTCGTCAATCGCTCAAAAACCGGCTGGTCACGCGTCGGATGCATGTCGGTGCGCCAAAATCCGGTGCCAACATTTTCTCCAAGATTCGACTCTTCCGCAATGATGCCGAGTATGAGAGCCGGCCGCACGCCGGTTGCATTTCCAACCTTCGTGGCGTATTCGAGGGCTTTTTCGAACGGAATTGCCGCGGAACCGGAGAGAGTGAAAAGCTCGGTTCTGATTTGCGCCGCGCTTTTTTCTTTTGACTTGATAAGCTGTTGGTACAGCGCCTCAACGCCCTTTGAAACCGTTAAAATCCGTTTTTTCTCGGCTTGCTGGGACTCGATTTTCTTTTGCTCCAAAACCTGTAGTTGCCGCAGTTGGACTTCCTCGGCGCGCTTATCCTCAAGGACGTTTTTCTGAACCGCAGTTACGGTCTTTGTCTCTTCGATCTCATCGAAAGAGTCGCGGAGCGCCTGCTGCAGAGAACTGAACGTATCAAGGTCCTCAAACACCTCGGATAAACTGCCATTGCCGAGCACGACCGCAATATAGGGATAAGAATCAATGTCAGCGGTCCTGCGAATAAGTTGGGCGAGAGAATCCTTTTCCCGGTCAAGCTTTTCACTTAGGCCATTGATGGCGACCTGTTTTGCTGAGATATCGTCGCCGAGTTGCAGAATAGTCAGATCGCGCGCCTTAATGGAAAGCTGTGCCGTTTTGATCTTGGCATTTAGAATATTGATGTCGCGCTCAAGCGAAACGCTTTCCTGTTGTTTCCCGGTAAGCAGTTTCTTTTGCTGGTCAATTTCCGCTTCAACTTGCTGAAGTTGTGTTTGAAGCTCGGCACGCCGAGACTGTACTGCGCTACTGTCGGCGGTTTGTGCATACGCCGCTTGAAAGAGAGACATGCCTATGAGTAATGCCGCCGCAAGAGAGACGACAGTCGGCATACCATCGGAAACCTTTCGCATATATTCAGTATACCCCGTGAGATAATTTCGTTCTATAATTTCCTGTCTTAAGAATACTGAATAAGATCAGATGTCAGGAAAAAATTAGTAGAATACCCTTTATTCTTTCACATCCTCTTCGGGGACAGTTGCCGCTTCTTCTTCCTTTCCTCGCTTTTCAACTTCAATCGCAGAGAGATCGACTGCCTCAGGAGCCACCTCAAGCTCTTCTTCCTTCGCCTCAGAGACAAGCGCCACCACCTCATCGGGTTTTGCAAGAATTTTCACTCCGGTCGGTACGATAATATCTTTTACTTCAATTTTGCTTTCAAAATTTTCGAGTTTTGAGATATTCACTTCTATTTCATGCGGCAAGTCTTTCGGTATTGCCTCAACCTCAACTTCATGAATAACCTTAACCAAAATGCCACCCATCTCTTTCACTGCCGGTGCAACGCCAATAAAATTGAGCGGTACTTTAACCTGCACTTTTCTTCCCTTTTCAATAATATAGAAATCGGCGTGGCGCGGCTCGCCGGTAATTGGCTCAAAATCGACATCGTGGATGAGAGCCTCTTTTTCTTCCCCAACGCCGGAAAGCGAAATCACGCTTGATTCTCCCGCCTCCTTCCAGACCTTCTTAAAATCCATGAGAGATATACTGATCGGGGTCGAGACTTCTTTATGGCCATACAAAACAGCGGGCATTTTGCCTCCCGTACGCAAGGTCTTTCCCGTGCCGGGAACTCTTTTTTCCACTTTGAGGGTAAGCATTCGCCACAGTATACAAACAATCGCTTAAAAAGCAATCCTTGACCGTGAGACCCAAAGGACTCCATAATAGGGGAAAGGAGGATACCGCCATGCCCCTCTTGCGAATAGTGGGTGCTGGTGTAGGAGTCGTCGTGGTCGGAATTATCCTGTTCATCGCTCTCGGTGTGGAAAAATTGTTCCCGTCGGGAAACCCCTCCGGCCCTCCCGATAAGA
>Ga0155796_128_pt1 | contig 4035 bp, 4 predicted proteins | sample RifCSPlowO2_01_FD_107450 | JGI IMG/M metagenome (GOLD analysis project Ga0155796, IMG submission 107450) | Candidatus Kaiserbacteria bacterium RIFCSPLOWO2_01_FULL_51_21 | reverse complement strand
TGCCGAGCGCCCGCCAGCCGATGTCGGTGCGGAAATCGATAACTTCTCCGAAATCACCTGGGACAATGCGAATGGCGTTTTCATACGCCCGCGCGTGGGCGATTCGAAGCACTGGTGCAACGGCGACTACCGTACCGATGCGCCCGAGGCAGTTGGTCATCGGCACGCCTTTCTTGTTGAGCTTCATGCCGGCGTCGAAGAAGTGTATGCCGGGACCCAGAGGGTCTTTCAGAGCCAGAAGAGGAATGTCCAAGGTTGATTTTCCCGGGTACACATCCGAGACCAGTACGACGCCGAGGGCCTGTGCGATTTGGTTTGGCTCGGGTACGCTCGAAAGATTGCCCGACGCCGCCGCGTAGCACAGTTTCCCGAAGTCCCCGTCGATGACCGGAAGAATCACCTGCGTCTCCGGGTCACCGAGCCGGCAGTTGCACTCAAGGATGAAGACGCCGTCCTTCGTCACCATGAGGCCGAGGTAGAGGAAGCCCCGGTACTCGATGCCCTCGGCGACAAACGCGTCGACGACCTTCTTCATGAGCCGAGCGATGTCGCCCCGGAGCACCGGCGAGAGATTCATCGTATAGGCGCCCATGCCGCCGGTGTTTGGATTTGGGTCCTCACGCCGACGTTCCTTGGGACCGTCCTCTGGGTTGTCTTCGAACCGCTGCTTGTGGTCTTGGACGAAGGGGAAGCCATAAACGGTTTTGCCATTCGTGACTCCCATCGCCGAGACCTCGAAGCCTACGAGACGGTCTTCGACGATGACGATTCTCCCTGCCTCGCCGAACTTGTCGTTCATCATGAACTCGGTGAGGACGCCTCTCGCCTCTTCGTCCGAATCCGGCAGCTCGACGCCCTTGCCGCCGCAGAGCCCATCGGCCTTGATCACGATTTTTTTGGCGCCGCCGCAGTTCAAGATATGGTTGTAGGCGCTGCGGGGGTCAAACGTGATCGCGAACGGCGCGGTTGGGAGATTGTGACGCGCGAGAAACTGTTTGAACCGCGCCTTGCTTCCTTCCACCCAAGCCGCAGTGGCTTTCGGGCCGCAGCAGAGAATGCCGGCCTCTTCGAGCCGGTCGGCGAGACCCGCAACGAGCGGCGCCTCGGGGCCGACTACGACGACGTCAACCTTGTTCTCGACAGTGAAGCGCACAATGCCGTCGAGGTTGTCCGGCTTGAGGTCCGGGATACAGCTCGCGTGCTCTGCGATGCCGGCATTGCCCGGAGCGCAGAAGACGTTGTTTTCCTTGTTTTTGGCAAGCGCCCAGCAGATGGCGGCCTCGCGGCCGCCGCTTCCCACAACCAAGAATCGCATGATGTCACTCCCTTTGTTTGAGGTTTCGTATGAATTTCGATGAGCAGATTACTCTTAAAACTCTGCGGCAAATGTATTCTACGGGTATGCTTCTGTCAACGTAAAAACAAAAGACCCCGCGGAAAACAGGGCTTTCGCCGCGGCGCGACGACGTGGAGCCCGTTTTTTCTGTTTTCTGTTGATAGAATGTTTCGTGATGTGCGAAGCAAGAAGTATACCCAGCACCACTTTGTGTACAAAGTGCTGCTGGGTATACTTAAGAGAATGGAATTGAAATCTATTCGGAGACCCGCGGCGCGAGGAGGCGCCGCGGGCAGGGGTACCTTCTCCGACCCGCGCAAAGTGGTGTCGCTCTTCGGACTTGCCGAGGGACTCCACCTTGCGGATTTTGGCGCCGGAAGCGGACACTATGCTCTTGCCGCGGCACGGGCAGTGGGACATAGTGGCAAAGTGTACGCAATCGATATCCAGGAAGGGCTTTTGGCGCGCATTAAAAACTTAGCGGCGGCGGAGCATTTGCGGAACGTCTTACCCATTCGAGGGAACATCGAGCAAGTCGGCGGCACGAAACTCCGAGACGGGGCAGTGGACGCCGTGATGCTCTGTAATGTCCTCTACCAGGTTGACCACAAGGGCAATGTCTTGAGCGAAGCCAAACGCGTGATCCACCCCAAGGGGCGTCTCTTTGTCGTCGATTGGACCGATTCGTTCGGGGGGCTTGGCCCTCATCCTTCGGATGTCGTCACCGAAGCAGAGGCGTCTGAGATGCTTGGGCAAGCCGGTTTTACGGTTGAAAAATCTTTTTCTGCCGGTGCACATCACTTTGGAATCATTGCAAGAAGACCATAATGAAAACATTTCACATCATTATTCTGGCAATCTTCATCGTGCTTGCAATTGCAGGAGTCGCTGTCTTTGCGGGGCTTGGCGGCATCGGGCGGACAACAAACAATGTCGGCACGGTCGTTATCTGGGGAACGCTTCCGCACCTCACAATGAATGCCGTGCTCGAAAGCGTCCGCGAGACGCGAGATGATTTCGGAGACGTCTCTTATCTTGAGAAGAACCCGGCAACCTTTGAAAATGATTTGGTAGAAGCTATCGCCTCCGGTAAGGGTCCCGACCTCTTTTTGCTTTCACAAGACCGAATTCTTCAAAACGGAGATAAGGTTTTGCGGATTCCCTACACCGCTATTGACGAGAGGACTTTCAAGGACCGCTATATCTCGGAAGGAGAGCTCTATCTTTCAGGCGACGGCATACTCGGTTTGCCGTTTACCGTGGACCCACTGGTCATGTACTGGAATCGGCGAATCTTTGCCGATGCGGGGATTGCGAAACCTCCCGAATTCTGGGATGCATTTTTTCAGTTAAGCCAGAAAATGACCAGGCGCAATGAAGCCAATACTATTCTTCGGGCCACCGTGCCCCTTGGCGAATATGCAAACGTGCCGAATGCGAAAGAGACGCTCTCGGCGCTTATCCTACAGGCGGGAAGCCGGATTGTGGTAAGAGAGAGCGACGGGACAATGAGTGCCTCGCTGGGGAAAAGCGATGCTAGCGTCAAAATCCCTCCGGCGGAAGCGGCGCTTCGCTTTTATACCGAGTTCTCCGACCCTTCAAAAATCGACTACTCGTGGAATCGGGCGCTTCCGCTGGCCGAGAAGGAGTTTATGGCGGGGGATTTGGCCGTCTATTTCGGCTTTGCGAGCGCTCTGCCCGCTATTCGCGCCGCAAACCCCAATCTTGATTTTGATGTGTCGCTCCTCCCGCAGGTCCGGGATGCGAAGAACAAAGCAACCTTTGCCAACATGACGGCGCTTTCCATATCGCGGGGGACCGCTAACGCTACGGGGGCGTACCTTGCCGCCGCCGCTCTTTCGGACACCGCGCCGCTTACCATTCTCTCAAAGGCTATAGTACTGCCGCCGGTGCTCCGAACACTGCTTTCGGTGCCGCCATCGGAGTCCTACCAAAGCACGTTCTATCAATCGGCGCTCATCTCGGTTGGATGGCTTGACCCGAATCCCGAGAAGACAGAGGGGATATTCCGCGATATGATTGAGAATACGACCTCGGGAAAGTCGCGCCTCTACGACTCGGTTTCCAATGCCGAGCAGGAGATCGGAAACCTTTTGCGAGGAAAGTAACCATTATTCATTTTAGTATTCCCATGAAGTACTTAAGTAAAGTTGGCTTTGGTGTTGCAATGGCAGTTACACCCCTCACCGCATTTGCCGTTTCAAATCTGCAGGGGCTTATTGATCTCTTAAAGGGTCTGCTTCAAGGCATTGGAGGCTTAATCATCGGGCTGGCGTTCGTTGCATTCTTCTGGGGCCTTGCCAAGTTCATTATGAACGCCGATGACGAGACGGCGCGCTCTGAAGGCAAGCGATTTATGATATGGGGCATCATTGCGCTTTTTGTTATCATTTCCATCATGGCCATTCTCGGAGTTCTCAATAACACATTCTTTGGCAGTGGTGTTAACTTGCAGGGCACGACAGATTATGGAGGTTTTGATTGGGGAGGTACAGGTGGCTCGGTGCCGGTTCCACCTCTTCCCTCGGGTGATATGCGTAGTATCTGATGTGGGTCTGTTCAGACTAGGCAGTACACAACTCTCAACACTACATTGTTCGACACCGAGTGTCGAACAATGGTATTCAATAAAATGAAAAAGTTTATTATTCCGGCGAGTGTGCTGCTTCTTCCGGGCG
>Ga0155796_101_pt2 | contig 6206 bp, 7 predicted proteins | sample RifCSPlowO2_01_FD_107450 | JGI IMG/M metagenome (GOLD analysis project Ga0155796, IMG submission 107450) | Candidatus Kaiserbacteria bacterium RIFCSPLOWO2_01_FULL_51_21 | reverse complement strand
TATATATGTTATGTTTTCTCCAAACTTGAAGTGAGGAAACCATGCACATTCTGCTCGTAGACGACAACAGCCTGGTGCTCGAAGATCTCGCAGCCACTTTGGAAGTAGCGGGGCACCATGTCATCACATTCAGTCGAGGCAAAGACCTTATCCAACATGTACAAGAGAATCCGGTCTGTGACGTCATCGTCACCGACAAAAACATGCCGAAAATGGACGGGTTCGAGGTGCTAACGACGCTTCGCAATAACAAAGCCCTCGACAAAACCCCGATCATCATGCACACGAGCGAGCCAGGACTCGAGCCAATCGTCAAAAAATACGGAGGGCTCTACGCAGAAAAAGTACCTCTGAGCAAGAATCTGCTCAACCTTCTCAGAAAGATCGAGAACGGGGAGGTAACTATGTAGCAAGAATTCCTCTCTGGCCACCCCGCGATGAAGCCCTGAGCGCTTCGGCGCGGGGCTTTTTGTTTTTTGCGGATTGACAAATCGAGTCTAAAAAGTATAGTTCATTCGAAACAATGGAGGGAGGCATCAATGCCGTCTCGCGTTACCCTTAAGCTGACTCCACACAAAGTTCTTCGAGATACAGAGATACTCGAGATTTTTGTCAATGGAGTTTTCTGCGCAACTTTAACACCAGATCATGAACAGGGGGCAGTTCGCCTGATCAGCGCACACATCGAGAACTCATCGACAAAAGAGGGCTTGCCGAGCGGCGTCACCTTCAATGATGGTCGCGGGAGTCCGATTCCAGTACCGTTTCTCAGCGTACGCTTCAGACCAAGACCTTACCGCATCAAGGAAGGAGAGCTCGTACCGGAGACAGTTCAGTGATTCTGAAGCGTTGTCACAATCGCCCGCCGGAGCAGAGAGACCCCAAAGGTCTCCTGCTCGGCGAGGCGGTTTTCTTTTTTAACTATTCCACCATTCGTACGAATTAGACCAGAGATTATTATGATATATCATGATAATTAAACGGTCGGTTCAGTGAAAAGACTTTTAAAAATCAGCTGACTGGTGAATCAAGCCGCGGGTTTTGGCACAGGGTAGGGGGTGTTCCCTATTTTTGAAATTTTAGGAATTCTTTGAGTCCATAGATGAAGCTCTGCGTGAAATCCTCCGGTCGTCGTTCTATCCACGCAAGAAGCTCGTCGAGCTTGACCCATTTAACTTCGGAAACTTCCCTCCGGTCTAAAATCATTTCCCTATCGTAGATACCTCGGTAAAGTGCATTGAAGCGTTTTTTGATTTCTTTTTCGTCCGTTTCCTCCATATAATACCGAGTGACCTCCCTAAGCGGGATTCCTTCTACCCCTACTTCCTCTTTTAATTCTCGGTATGCCGCAGTTTCGTAATCCTCCCCCTCATCCACATGGCCGGCAGCGGAATGGTCCCACTTGTTTGGGTTTGATACTACATTCTCGGATCTTTTCTGTATCAATAATTCTCCTTTGGCATTAAGGAGAAAGATTCTTACGATGCGGTGGCGGATTCCCTTCTCCCGCGCTTCGCGCGGAGTACCGGCACCAATAACATTGTCATTCTCATCAACAAATACTGCTTTTGGCATAGTATGTATTGTACAACTTTATTAGAGACTTACGGGTAGCGAGGCGCCTTTCTTTTTGTGCAGGCAGGCCGCGTAGGTGGGTTTAATGGTGGCTGATTTCTATTTTCCCTTGACGTACTATGAGAGATGTGCTAATTTTTAGCGCGAAGACAGTACGGCTTAATCTGTACACCACAAGCAAACGGAGCGAGAGCGATGGGCAAACGCAAAGAGAAGAACGACTTCCCTCGGGCGGTCGTTCGCGAGGTCGACGGGCAACTGGTACTGGATGATCCCGATGCCGTGGAGATGATCGTCGCGGTTGGCAAGATCAACTGCAAGGACACGCTGGCGGTGAATGCCGATCGCGTCGAGCACTTCAAGCGCCGAATCGTGGAACGTGGCATGATTCCCGATCAAGCGGTGATCGTGCTCCTGAATGTCGACAACGCTTACGGCCGTGTGCTTGCCGATGTTCTGATGCCCGGCTACAATTGGCAGGAAATCCGCGATCGGGGGGAAGTCCCTTTCGCACGCGGGATCGTCATGCGGGAGGGCCTCCAGAAGTCACTCGGCGCCTTCGATAAGGAGGCCGCAACGAAACTGCAGAGCATGACCGGCATGGCCGTTCTGGTCGTGGACCACGACGTCGCCGAGGTGTTCGCGGCCTAGTCGTGAACTTCACGGCACAACATTACGGGCGCACGACCTACGGGTACGGCGCCCTTCTTTTTGTGCAGGCGTTTGATGAGTGCACCTTTTTAGGCAGGCAATGGTGGCTGTCCCCGTTTTGCTATTTTGTAATTTTGCAAAATACTAGAATAGATTATTCTGTGCGGCAAATGGCCTCAATGTTGTTGCCATCTGGGTCCAAGACAAAAGCGGCGTAGTAGTTTGGAGCATAATTCTCTCTAATTCCTGGAGTTCCATTATCTTTTCCGCCTGCAATTATAGCCGCTTTGTAGAATTGACCTACTTCGTCTCGAGAATCTGCCTCAAAGGCAATGTGAACCGGTCCGGGCGCTTTACTGCGTGTATGTATGTAAAAAAGTGTGCGACCATTTCCTGTTCCAAAGTGAACCGAGTCCGCTTTTTCTCTATAAACCGACAGCTGCAACGGCAAAAGCACTTTGGAATAAAATTCCTTGCTCTTCTTAATATCTCGTACCGCTAAGCCGATGTGAGCAAAATTCATAAATTAATGGTGGCTGACCCCATTTTCCCCCTCCTCCCAATGGTGACTGACCCCGTTTCCCCATTTTCTGCTCTCACAAATTGAAAACTTCTCTTAAGATAAATTGGATTGAAATAGCAAGAAGGGAACCAATCCCAACAACCCATAACAAATTAGATCTTAGCCGGACACGACTTTGGTATGCCTCAATTTCTCTACCGAGGAAAAAAGTTGTATTTGGAAATAATCTATTAATTATTGCTATGGTCAAAAAGGCAAAAACTATAAAAATGAGAATGAGAAGCCAAGCTCCTAGTCCAGTTTGTGAGTCACCATTCTTATCGATGTAAGATAATGGAGGCAATATATTTTCATAAAGCGGTTTTAGGAAAAAAAGTAAAAGAATTTCAACAGATATAATTAGAAGAGAGATATATCCCTGCCTAAGTTGAAATTTCTTAAGACCCTTAATTCGGTCTTCAATGATTGATTGGGTAACATACATCCATTGTCGAGTCGGACCTTTTATGCCCACTGTAATACCTTGATTCCCTAAATTAATTTTAACTTTCTCTTCATAATTTTTAGTTTCGCCATCTATCGATATGCTCTCGATCTTTCTCCCAGGAGCATTATCATCTCCAATAACCTCATCAAGATTCGATGTTGAAGATGAGCTACTATCCGTATATTCAACTTGAAAAGTAATGTCGAATGGAATGTCTCCAGAGGGTCCTTTTAGGCGTTCAGAGATATCACTGTATAAACGTCTAATTGCCTGTTCGTCTATAACAGTTACCCAACTTTCATATTTTTTTGAAATATCTGCTGACATTCTACAAACACACAAGTGTCGCAATCGCGTCGCCGGGGTAGAGTTTCATGACGCGGACGCCTTGTGTCGCACGGGAAAGTGAGGGAATTTCCTTGATATCCACGCGGATGACTTGGCCCTTTTTTGACATTACGACGATTTCCCCGTCGCCCTCGCCAACGATTTGCGCACCGATGAGTTCGCCCGTTTTCGGCGTAATATTCATGGTCTTCACGCCCGAGCCGCCGCGACGCTGGATTTTATATTCTTTCAAATTCGTGCGCTTGCCATAGCCCTGCCGAGAAACTACCAAAAGTTGCGGGTTCACAAAATCTTTGGCCACAACCGCGGCAGCCACAATGGAGCCGCCCTTGCCGAGCTTCATGGCGCGCACTCCTGCGGCATTGCGCCCCATCGCGCGGATGTCGCTTTCTTTAAATCGAATTGACTGGCCCTTCGAGGTCACGAACACCGCCGTATCCCCTTTCTCGGCGAAGGATGCGGAGATAAGCTCGTCCCCTGCGTGGAGTTTAATCGCGATGAGGCCGGAGCGGCGCACATCGTGGAATCCTTCCGCGGCAACTTTTTTCACCACCCCCTGCTTTGTGACCATGAGAAGTGAGAGGCCGGAACCTTTCTTTGTCTCTTTGGGCATCGCAAGCACCGAGGTTACTTTTTCGTTCGGTGCGAGCGAGACATAGTTTTGAATGGATTTGCCCCGCGTCGCACGCTTGCCTTCCGGAAGGTCATACATCTTTATCTGATACACCTTACCCTTGTCGGTGAAAAACAGCAGGTCGCTGTGGGTAGAGGTCGAGAGAAAGGTTGTGACGAAGTCCTCCTCCTTGGTATTGAGGTCAACGACACCAACCCCGCCTCGGCGCTGTTTTCGGTATTCGCCCGGGTCCGTGCGCTTTACATAGCCGCCAGAGGTGAGCACCAATACACTTTCTTCCTCGGCAATGATGTCTTCCATCGAGAGGTTCGCGACACCGCCTTTAATAATTTTCGTGCGACGTTCGTCGCCGAATTTTTTGCCGACCTCCTCGAGTTCGGTCTTCACCTGTTTCAAAATATTCTTGGGGCTCGAAAGAAGCTCCTTGAGGGATTTTATGAGCGTTTGCACGGACTTGAGTTCGTCTTCGATTTTCTTCCGCTCCAGGCCCGCGAGCTTCTGAAGGCGCATCTCGAGAATGGCCGTTGCCTGGATTTCCGAGAACTTAAATTGCTTCATCAAATCGCTGTGGGCGGTCGGCACATCTTTCGCGGCACGAATGAGCTTCACGATAGCGTCGATATGGTCGAGTGCTTTGGAGAGGCCAAGCAGTATGTGCTCGCGCGCTTCTGCCTGCTTCAAATCAAACTGCGTGCGCTTCTTAACCATCTCCTGCCGGTGCTCAATGAACGCTTCAAGCATGCCTTTCAGCGAAAGCGTCTGCGGCACGCCATCCACAAGCGCCACACAGTTGAAGTGGAACACCTCTTCAAGCTGGGTGTGCTTGTAGAGGTAATTGAGTACCTGCTTTGGCTGGGCAGAGGGCTTCAAGTCAATGGCGATGCGCGTGTCTTTCGCGGACTCATCGCGAAGGTCCTTGATGCCTTCGAGCTTCTTCTCGCGCACGAGATCGGCAATCTTCGTAATGAGGTCGGCTTTGTTCACGCGGTACGGGATGCTCGTGATGATGATCTGGTAGTTTCCTTTGCTGTCTTCAGCTATTTCTGCTTCGCCGCGGGTAACAACCGGTCCTTTGCCGTTGGCGTAGGCGTGCTGGATGTCTTTCTGATTGAATGCGACACCGCCGGTGGGAAAATCGGGACCCTTCACAAATTGCAAAAGCTCTTCATTCGTCGCCTCACCGTTTTCAATGAGATGCGTCGTGGCGGAGATCACTTCGCCGAGATTGTGCGGGGGAATATTCGTTGCCATGCCGACCGCGATGCCAAGTGTGCCATTGAGAAGCAAGTTCGGCACCGCCGAGGGAAGTACGACCGGCTCCTTTTTCGTGCTGTCGTAGTTCGGGCGCCAGAGAACCGTTTCTTTTTCCAAATCGCGCAGAAGCTCCGCGGCAATCGGCGACATCTTCGCCTCGGTGTAGCGCATGGCCGCCGCGCCGTCCCCGTCAACCGAACCCCAATTCCCTTGCCCGATTATGAGCGGGTAGCGCATCGTAAAATCCTGCGCCATCTTGACCATCGCATCATAAATGGAAGCATCGCCGTGCGGGTGGTACTTTCCCATGACGTCCCCCACGACGGCTGCCGACTTGCGGAATTTTGCTCCGGCGTGGAGCCCCATCTGATGCATTGTGTAGAGGATGCGGCGGTGCACGGGTTTCAATCCGTCCCGAACATCGGGAAGAGCGCGGGCGGTGATGACCGACATCGCGTAGTCGAGGTAGGACTCCTTCATTTCCGCGCTTATGTTGCGCGATATTACACCTTCCGGACGGTCAACTTTAAGCTCGTCTTTAGCCATAATTATCAAGTCATTTTAACAAATTCAGCTCGATTTTGCAACGCAAAATCGAGCGATTTCAGCCTTATTCTTCAAGCTATTATTGCGAAAAGGAATCCGAGAAAGCGCTTCCCACTTGGTTGATCTGCTCCTGTATGGTCTCAAAGGGCGAGGGTACCGCGGCGACGCCCGCCACCACCTGTTCAGGA
>Ga0155796_107_pt3 | contig 7897 bp, 6 predicted proteins | sample RifCSPlowO2_01_FD_107450 | JGI IMG/M metagenome (GOLD analysis project Ga0155796, IMG submission 107450) | Candidatus Kaiserbacteria bacterium RIFCSPLOWO2_01_FULL_51_21 | reverse complement strand
AGTCCTTGAACGATTTTCGATCGAAGCGGCGCCGCGACAAGGGATCCAAGTGGCATCTCGGTGCCCGAAAAATACGTAAGCCTCTCACGGCTGCCGCGGGTGATCGGGATGACATGGACGAGCCACATACGGGTAGCATAGCAGAATTTAACTTACTCCCCGTGGGGTTTGGTAAAACCCCACGGGGAGCGTACAATCTCCTCACATATGTCCCGTTAGAGATAAAAAAGTTAGTATGATTAAGGATATTGATATGGATATGCTCCGTTTCTCAAAACGACTCATACGGTCGAAAAAATTACAAGATAATGAACGATTAGCTCCGCTATGCCTACTGAGACGGAGCTATCTCTAACGGGATGAAAGACGTTTTTCGTATTGAGGGTCTTGAAGGGGGGCAAGCGCTTCGCGGGAAAGTCAGAGTGAATGGGGCGAAAAACGCGGTCTTGAAATCCATGGCTGCCTCCATTCTTTTTGAGGACGAGCTCGTTCTTTCGAATGTTCCTCATATCGAGGATGTCGAACGCGTGGCTGAACTGCTTTCTGCGCTTGGAGCAAAGGTGGGGCGGAATAAAAACAGCTACACCATCGACACGGAAGGTATTGGTAAACCGGAACTTGACGATGCAATCGCGCGGCGCCTGCGCGCATCTATTGTATTTTCCGGCCCGCTTCTCGCTCGCTTCGGCAGGGTCTCGTTTCCGCATCCCGGCGGCGATGTCATTGGCGCGGGCGCACGACCTATTGATTTGTTTCTGGAAGGTTTCCAAAAAATGGGATGTACGGTGCTGACCGAGGGCGACCGGTATCACATCGTCGCGGATGATGGGCGCTTGCGCGGCGCGGAGATATTTTTCATATCAGTGAGTGTTACCGCCACGGAAACACTCATGATGGCGGCGACCCTGGCGAAAGGCACCACCTTTTTGCGCAATGCCGCCATGGAACCCGAGATCGTCGCACTTGCTGAGTTTTTAAACAGCTGCGGCGCTGATATCAAAGGCGCGGGGACGCCGACGATTATGATTCGCGGCGGCGGCACGCTCTCCTCCCATGGCAAAGTGTTTGAAACCATACCGGACCGCATCGAAACGGGGAGCTTCTTGATTCTCGGGGCGCTCGCGGGACAGGAAGTTGAAATTACGGACTGCAATCCCGAACACGTAGCAATTCTGACCGGACTCTTGCGCGAGTCTGGGGTAGATATCAAAACAACGCCAACGACCATTGTTGTACGTGCAAACGGCGCTAAATTCAAGCCACTCCACATTCGCACCCATGAATATCCCGGCTTTGCGACTGACCTCCAGCCGCCCATTGTTGTCTACCTTACCCAAGCGGCCGGCGAAAGCACGGTTTTCGAAACAATTTTTGGCGGTCGGCTCAGCTACACGGAAGATCTGGTGCGGATGGGTGCTGACATTACGCTCTGGAATTCTCGGCAGATCACCATCAAGGGACCAACACCACTTGTCGGAAAGGAACTTGAAAGTCCTGATGTTCGGGCGGGCCTTGCGTTTGTGATTGCGGCGACTATTGCCAAAGGAAAATCGGTTATTGATAATGTGTACCACATTGACCGTGGGTATGAGCGCATTGAAGAGCGGCTGCGCTCGATTGGCGTACCAATCGAGCGCGTCGGTAGTTAACAGTTTTATGATATATCATAATTATATAGACTACTGACTAAGGACTACCGATTGCCCATGAGCTTCTTTTCTCCAAAACTCGGCATTGACCTTGGAACGACGAACATACTGGTGTTTGTACCGGGACGCGGCATCGTGCTCAATGAGCCTTCGGTGGTTGCGGTTTCCGAGAACAATAAAATTCTTGCGATCGGGCTTGAAGCGAAGGAGATGGTCGGACGGACTCCGGATTCTATCATTGCCTATCGTCCGATGAAGGACGGGGTTATCGCCGATTATCGCGTGACGGAAGCGATGTTGCGCTATTACATCAGGAAAGCTCTTGGCCGGTGGAATCTCTTTAAGCCCGACGTCATGGTCTCGGTTCCCGCGGGTGTCACTTCAACCGAGAAGCGCGCAGTCATTGAGGCGGCTATCAAGGCGGGTGCGAAAAATGCGTATGTCGTGAAAGAACCCATCTTGGCCGCCATCGGCGCCGGCATTCCCATCCACGAAGCGCGCGGACACATGATTGTTGATATCGGCGGTGGAACCATCGATGTGGCGGTTATCTCCCTCGGAGGTATTGTGGCGGCGAATTCGGTGAAATGCGCCGGCAACCGCGTTGATGCGGCGATTATCGATTACGTTAAAAAGAATTTCAATTTGGCCATAGGCGATAAAACCGCTGAAGAAGTGAAAATTCAGATCGGTTCCGCGGTACCGCTTGAAGAGGAACTCTCAATGATTGTAAAAGGGCGCGATTTTCTCACAGGGCTTCCGCGCTCCGTCGAGGTAAAGACGAACGAGATAGTGAAAGCCGTCGGGAGGGAACTGCGGGATATGATAAAAGCCATCAAAGATGTCTTGCAGGAAACGCCGCCGGAACTTGCCGCGGACATCATTGACCGCGGCATCATCATGACCGGCGGCTCCTCGCAACTCCGGCATTTCCCCGAGCTCGTGTTTCGGCGCACCGGCGTTAAAGCGATACTTGCCGACGAAGCGCTTTTCTGCGTCGCCAAGGGCACCGGTATCGCGCTTGACCACCTCGATACCTACAAGCGCACAATTATTTCCAAACGGTAAAGGTCGCTCAACCGGTGTGCCCAAAGAACACGCGTCAATTCGCCAGCGGCGAATTGCGCTCTCGCTCGCGGCACGGTCCCGCCTCCGCCCGTGCTCGGGCAGGAAAAGAGGCGGGCACCCTGCTGCGCGCCGCTGTGCAGTTTCTTTGGGCACACCGGTTTCGCTTTGACGAAGGAAAAGAGAGGAAAATATCCTTATTTTAAGGCGTATAAATTCGTCTCCTCCCAAACCTATTGACAAATAATACTGGCCATGCTATACTATACATGCAAACTGAAAGTTCGTTGTAAGAGCGCGAAAAAAGCAAAGGATTCTTTTTAGAGGAGAGAGTCTTAGCAAAAGCAAAGGAAACCGCAAAAAGTGGCTTTTGTTAAGTAAAAGCGATTATGAGATCTCTTCTCTGTAAGGAGGCGCGAGGAGAAATTTCATAATCGCTTTTTTTATTGAGAAGTTAGGACATCACTGGAAAGAAGTAATTGTTTCCAGTGATGTCCTCACTGCTTTGCCTCGGGTGGAGATGAAGGAGGAAGAACGTTGACAAATAAATAGACAAAGTATCGTTCTAGCGATTACACGTTCGCGGATTATTATACGGGAGCGTCCGAGCTAGTAATGATTGACTTTGTATTACCTCCCATCTTAAGGGATGCCTGACTGCCAGCCGAAGTTCTTTCAACTTACTGCTGGTGCTCCGCAAGGGGCTTCGGCTGGCAGTCAAACTTAACCCAAAAAGAAGGAGGTGACCGATGAATACCATCGGAATGATGTTGGCGTCGGGAGAGGCGGTCATCGACCGCTTCAATTCGCACGTCCACGGCGAGATGACTCAGCTTCTTCCTGCTGTGTTCTCTCGTGTTAAAAGTGAAGGCAGAAAATTTCTCATCGAAGAGGTCAAGTTCGACCGAATCGTTGGGGAGACCGTTTGCGTCCCGACAACGGACGCGGACGAGATCGTCTGGGCTAAGCGGCCCAAGCGGTTCGGCCACAGCCGGTTCGTAAAGAATCGGAAACCGGAGCCGTGCGATCGGGTCGTGGTCGTTCTCAAAAGGGATGATGTCGAGGACTACTACGTCCTCATCACGGCCTTCGTCGGGCATCGGCCGGAACCGGAGCCTTGGGACAGGAACGCCAACGGCAACAGCCGTGCGTTCTGGGAATCCCGCGCCCTCATTTGGGGGAGCGAGGAAACCATCCCTGGCACCGAGACTACCGTGTGTCCGTGGTAACAAGTTCAGATGTCTTGGCGTCTCAATCAATCCGTGTGGCTACCAAGACAGCTACACACAAGTAAAAAAGGAGGTCTGCTATGGAGTACGACGGCGTTCTCGACCGAGCAATGAAGCTCGGCAAGGAGCGTCATTCGAACGCTCCGCAGCAGCACCACGCAGCCTTCGCTAATTCGGTGGCGTATCTCATCACTGGAATGAGCGGCGGCTTCGGCGGTCCGTCCATGCGCGAGCACTGGGCGAGTCGCATCGGCCACTCGGCTGGTCTCGTTTCGAACTGTACGTTCGAGCAGGCCTCCGAGGCAGTCGAAGGGTGCTGTTACGATCCCTTGACCTACGAGCATGCGTGCATGCTCAATGTGGAGCATTGTTTCGATGATGCTCCCGAAGAGGTTAAGGAAGCCCGGCGGCTTTTAGCCGCCAAAAACCGGGAGAACTAGTTTCTTCCGTCGTCGCCTATCCGGCGTGCCTGAAAAATTCAGGACGCGCGTGGTTAGGCACGCGCGATTCCTGGGTGATTCCCCACCAACAAGACGGGGAGGAGTGCCGGGCCGACAACGTACAACAATCGTATGTTAGTCGGGCGCTCAAACTCAAAAGGAGACTCAAATGAATAGCATCTACGAGAACATCGCGCGCAATCTGGACACCTCATTCGTGAGGTCAGAACAGATGGCGAGAATCATCGCACTGGCAACGGAGTCGGGCAAGAATGTCCTGCTCTGGGGCCCGGGCGGCCACGGTAAGTCTGAGATGGTGACGACAGCTTTGTCTGTCGTAACCGAGGAAGAACACGTGTTCGTGCAGTCCTTTGGCGAGGGTATGGATGAGGCAACCCTTTGGGGTGGTCTCGACTTCCGTGCTCTCGAAGAGGAGAAAATCCTCCGGTATTTCCCGGAGAACTCGTTCCTCGCGAAGCCCTACGCCGTATTTGAGGAAATGTTTGATGCGCCCGCAAGTGTATTGCTGGCGTTGAAAGACACCCTCACGGCGAAAAAGCTTCGTAAGGGTTCCCAGGTATTCGGGATGAAGACGAAAGTCATCATTGCGATCACCAACAAGAACCCCGACGAGATCAGTGATTTGGGTCCGGCCGCAGCGGCCTTGGTGGAGCGGTTTCCGCTTCAGCTCAAGGTTGAGTGGCCGAGCTACAAGTCGCCTGACTACCTCAATCTCTTTCGGAAGGTCGCTCCGCGACTGACCGGTGCTGACCTTAACGGGTCGCAAGGTGTTTTGGCCGAAGTTATGGCCAAGGCATCGGAGAGTGGTGATGTAGTGTCCCCACGCACAGCCGTTCACGCGCTGGGAATCGTCAAGACCGCCGCGGCACTGCGCGGCTCGTCCTCGGTAGACAAGCAGGATCTTCTGGATCTTTGCTTCCTGCCCGGGATGGAGCAGTTCGCGCAGAACCTCAAGGCGGAGCTCGACGCAGCATACGAACGGGCTCAGGCTGAGAGCCGACTGGTTGACGCGGAACGCAAGTTCCAGTCGATCATGACGGAGTTCTCGTCCGTAGCACAGTCGCCGATCAAGCTGCTTCAGGTGGCTCGTCGGCTGATCGCGTTCCAGGACGAAGTCGCAAATCTCAAAGTGACCGACGGTCTCACCGACCGCCGGAAGCGCATGAGAGACACGGCTTCGGAAAAGGCTGCTGAAGCACAGCGGCTCGCACTCGAAAACACCCGCGCGTAGCGGAAAGGAGAAAAGTCATGCAATTCACATTCAGGACTACTCCTCCCGCTACATACATCTCACCTTCGGGTGAGGAGATGCGGGAGGTTGCAAACAAGGTCGATCTCAAGTCGTTTTCACGCGACATGGTAGCCGATCTCTGTAATCTGGCAGCAGGTGGCAAGATTAACCTGCCGTCAGCGTATCGTGACCAAGTGCGTAAGAGAGTCGAAGAGTCCTTGCCGGCTCCCGACTCGCGCGGTCAGTGGTCGCTACCGAAAGGTGGCTGCACCACTGACCGTCAAGTAGTAACAACCGCCCTGACTGAAAAGGCGATGAGGTATCACACGAGCGTCTGCGATTTCTTGCAGGCAATCGACCTCACCCGCTTCCCCGGTCAGAGTCCGCTCGAACAGGCGATGAGCTTGCTCAAGTTGCTCTCGAAGCAACAGGGTGGACAAGGCGGCGGCGATGGTGGTGAACCCCTCCCCATCTTTGCTGAAAGTGATCGTCCAGAAGGGGTGGCTGAATCCATTCAAGATACACTGGATACTGTGGACTCCCTCTCCGAGGACGAGCTCGACATGCTCGACCCCGAAGGGAAAAATCACAGTATCGAAGAATCGAAGGAGGGAGACGGTCAGAGGTCTGGTCATCAAGGGCTTGATCGCCTGAAAGTGGCCGAAGACCTCGTCGAAGGTGCGGACAGACGGGCGATGCTCGACATCTCTCGCAAGTTGGATCAGTTCACAAAGCTTCAGGCGCGCCGTCAGGTTCGCATGGAGCAAGACCCAACGGGCGAAGAAGTCAGGCAGAGGCCCATCCGCTCTCTGTCGGAGTTGCCGAAGGTCTCAAAGTCCGCATGGGCGATGAGGCAACAAGCACCCGCTCACTTCCTGTACAAGGCAGTAAGCGGACAACTCCAGGTGCGCGAACGCGTTACTCGAATCGAGCGTAAGCAGGCGATCTTCGTTCTGCTTGACGGTTCGGGTTCTATGCGTGGCCGCAAACATTGGAAGGCAACTGGGGTGGTGATGAACCGCCTTAAGGCTGTCCTTTCCGGTGACGCAGTGGTGTACCTCTCGGTGTTCGACACGCAGATGTCAAAACCTGCATGCGCGAGCACTCCCGAGGAAGCCCGTAATCTCATCAAGAAGTTTGCTTCTGGCAACTTTTCTGGTGGGGGGACGGATATCTCTGCGGCGGTGAAAGCAGCTCACCAGTACATCGACAAGCAGATCGAGGAAGGGGCGGCGCTTTACCGTCCCGAAGTCGTAGTCCTCACGGACGAAGACACTTCGGTCAACGGCCTCAAGAAGTCGGACATTCCGGGAGTCCGGATGCACGGCTTCGCTATGGAGGTCGCAAACAAGTCACTTGTGGACTTCGCTCATTCCACTGGTGGCGTAGGGATCGACAAGTTTTAAGTCGGTTCTGGGGAGTTACTCAATGCCCTGCATAACGCGAAAGAAGAGATTCCAAAAGGAGGAGGTAAGCGATGAAGAATCGTGATCCGCCCTAGAAGTCAGTCGAAGTCGCCTAGACATAAAATCTGGCCATCTCTTACTACGACGGCGGCAGTGAAAAGGTAAGAGCGCAATGTTCCTGCGATATGGAATCCGTTCCAGTGCCATGGGATCTACAGAGATTTCGTGGTGGTAGAGCTGGACAGGGGTGGACTCCCAACAAGGTCCAAAGCTACAGACAAGTTTGTTGGTTTGGTGTCTGTGGTAAACCGGTCAAAGTACCGGTAAACCAATCGCGCTAGGTGGAAGCAAAGCAAGCGCGTTAATACTGCTTTGCGGAGAGCACGGAGGCATGACCCGTGCAATCTACACTTAGTCTTATCCTTCACAGAGTGGAGGCGGGACACCATGAGGCGTTAGGAGATAAAGCTCGCCACCGAAAATCTCCATCATGCACTGGTTATCGCAGAGGTTGGTTCCCCTGCGAGATAGGTAAAAGAGTTTCTGGTAAGTTCTCTATAAAAACTTACCACTTTCGTAGGATGTGTATCCTACCTGATGAGTCCAAAAGGACGAAAAAGTTTATAATTAAGTAGTGGTCTCTAGCGACCTGTCGAGTCAGAGTAACGGAATCGGATCGGGCAGCAGTGTGAGTTAGATGCCCTGACCCGTTTGGAGAAGGGCCTAAATCTCTCTCCTCTAAGCACCGTTTCTCGGTCTGCATAATTTCAGGCATTCTGGCTCGCAGGTCATTGGTGATCACTCACAAAAACTCCCTACCAAAAGGCTGGGGAGTTTTTGTTATATGTGAATTCTA
>Ga0155796_102_pt2 | contig 11720 bp, 14 predicted proteins | sample RifCSPlowO2_01_FD_107450 | JGI IMG/M metagenome (GOLD analysis project Ga0155796, IMG submission 107450) | Candidatus Kaiserbacteria bacterium RIFCSPLOWO2_01_FULL_51_21 | reverse complement strand
TCGAACGCGGAGCCAAGGTTGCCGGTTTCCGCGGCTATTTTCTTAAAAATGACGGCGCGGCGCTTAGTTTTGCCGTTTGGCAGTTCGTCTATGATCATTTCCGTGAGAGCGGCGTTACCCCGATGATCGTTCCCTCGCTTTTGAATCGCGCGCCATTTCTTGGAACCGGCTATTTGCCGCAGAGCGAAGAAGACCTCTATCAAACGCAGGATGGGCAGTATCTTTCCGGGACGGCGGAAGTCGGAACCATGGGTTATTTTTTGGACGAGATACTCGACGTGAAGCAATTGCCGATACGCTCGTTTTCTTTTTCTCCCTGTTTTCGCCGGGAAGCGGGGAGCCACGGCAAAGACACGAAAGGACTCATTCGGGTCCACGAGTTTTATAAGTTCGAGCAGATCGTGCTTTGTGAAGCGAGCCACGAAGAATCGGTCCGCTGGCATGAGACGCTCACGGAAAATTCTGAAAAGCTCATGCAAGCGCTCGGACTGCCTTACCGGGTGGTTACTAATTGCGGAGGCGACCTCGGTCTTGGTCAGGTGAAAAAGTACGACATTGAGGTGTGGGTTCCTTCCGAAGAGAAATATCGCGAGACCCACTCCTCGTCTTATTTTCATGATTTTCAGACTCGCCGGCTTAACATTCGTTATCGGGACGGAGAGGGGAAAATCCGGTTTGCCCATTCGCTCAACAATACCGCGCTTGCGACACCGCGCATTCTCGTTGCGCTTATCGAGAACAATCAGGAGGCCGATGGTTCCGTTAAGATTCCTGAGGCGTTAGTGAAATTCTTCGGGAAGAATGTTATCCGGAGTTCCTAATCCATGCCTGTGCCGCGAAACCGTCTTCTTTCACCGCGTCTTGCCCGTCGTCGACGGAAGGTGTTGATTCAGAAGGCGGTGTTTCTTGGCGTCGCGACGCTTCTTCTTGCGGCATCAGCGGTCTGGCTTTCCCATTTAGAAGCGATTACCATCTCAAAAATTTCCGTTGCAGGCACATCGCCCTCTACGGCGAACGCCGTAGAGGAGTTCATACAACATGAACTTGCGGGAAAGTACTGGCATCTGTTTCCAAAAGCAAATGTAGCGCTCTTCCCGCGCTCTGCCGTTGAAGCGGCGGTTCTCGACGCCTTTCCCCGCCTTTCGAGCATCGAACTTCGTCTTGGAGACCTTGATTTTATTCAGGCGGTCGTTACGGAACGTTCGTCCGCGGCGCTGTGGTGTGAAGCGGCTAAAGAGGAAGGGGCGTCCGATTGTTATTATCTCGACCAGAGCGGCGTTCTTTTTGAAAAAGCTCCCGTATTTGAAGGCAATGTATTTCTTCGGGTGTATGGCGGCATCTCAAAAACTCCCCACAGCGTGGGAAGCCAGGTTCTTGCGCCGGAGCAATTTAAAAAACTCTATTCCTTTATTATTTCCCTCCGGGACCTGAAACTCACGCCGACTGCGGTCGCAATAGATGCTGAGGGAGATTATACGATTACTCTCCAAGGAGGAGTGGACATCCTTGTGGGTGACAACCAGGATGTTTCCGAAGTCAGGGAAAATCTTGAAGCTATTCTTGGCGCCGATGAATTCAAGGACGGAAAGCTTGAGCGTCTGGAATATCTCGATCTGCGTTTCGGTAACAAAGTATATCTCAAGGAAAAAAAGTAGAAAAAAGTAAACCCCGCACCTACCTCGAAAGGCGGCGTGCGGGGTAAACGGGAGGAAGGTCATTCCGCCCGTCGAAGGGGTTTCTTGCGGCTAGTCGACAACAGTGATGCCTGCCGCGATGTCCCTTATTCGCGTGTCCTCTTCGTCGTACGCCGCAATGACTGGGTCTCGTTGACTCTCCAAGAACGACAAGACCTTCTGTCGGGCTCGCTTTCCAACGGGCTCTTTTGGAAACGCTACGGCGACAACCTCGGCGACGACGATGTCTCCCTGAGCCTCGTCGAGGAGTTTCGTGGCTCGGGTCAGCGCTTCCCTCCGAATGTCGGAGTCCTCGTTCTCGTAGTGGGCCGCCACGAGAATGACGACAAGCTGTCCGGCGTAAGTCTTTAACTGGTAGGCCGGTAGCCGTAGAATCTCGGTTGCCAAGATCCTTAGAAGCTCACCGCGCCCACGCGGAACAGTTTTGATAACGGTTTCAGCCATGTTGCCTCCTGTGCGAATTTACCTTTGAAGCCGGACACATCATACAAGGAAACTATAGACTTGACAACATGCAAGGATGCGTCTCGTGGAAGCACAAAATGCTTGTGAAATTGAGGCGTTGATGCAGGAATCTGCATAAAGTAGAGGTCATGTTGTTTCGGATAGGTATTATGCTAAAGTGTAGCAGGGAGGGCGACATGAACCCAACACTCATAGACTTGGACTTGGTTCAGCGCGAGCGTATGTGGCAGACATGGGAAAGGAAGCGTCGGCACATAGGCCGGTGTCTGCAAGCAATGGCGGTTATTGCCGCACGGGAAGTGGAAATGTCCGAAAGGAATATTTCCAAAATAGCGGGCATCAGTTATAAGCATATGCGAGAAGCGCGCCAGTTTGATGAGCGCTTGTCTCGTCTCATTTTTTCCTACCAAAAGTTCTATAAGCGGTGGTACCGTTTCTACGGTAGAGGGCCCTGCAACATGAAGCATGGCCAGCCCTGGCTTCCACTCACCGTTGACGATGAAAAAAGAAGGCGGCGTGAGCGGATGGGGAAGAAGTCGGTCATATCTTAACAAGGCCGACTTATGTTTTTGAGACAGGCTCGGATGAGTACCTAGTCCTGCATCAGAGGAGGTTGACCATGTGGTCGTTTCTGCCAGGCATTCTTGCCCTTATGGTCTTCTTCGCTGCCATCATGGCCATAATCGGCGTTGCTCTGTTTTACATCGGCTACGGCATCTATCGGCTTTTCCGCCTTTCGGCCGGAAAGAAACCGCGGGCTCGTCCGTAGGCACGCGGTTTTTTCTTTTTGGGGGCGAGTATATACTGTACGCATGTCTGACCTCGCACTCTATCGCAAATACCGTCCGAAAAAATTTGACGAGGTGCTCGGGCAAGAGCACGTTGTTGCGGCGCTCGAAGGCTCCATAAAGAAAGGGAACATCGCCCATGCGTATCTTTTTTCCGGTACGCGCGGGACGGGAAAGACCTCGGTGGCGCGCATCTTGGCGCGCGAAATCGGCTGTTCTGCAAACGACCTCTATGAAATAGACGCCGCCAGCAATCGCGGCATTGACGATATCCGTGAGTTGCGCGAGGGAGTGAGCACCCTGCCGCTCGAATCCAAATACAAGGTCTATATCATTGATGAGGCGCACATGCTCACCAAAGAGGCGTGGAACGCGCTCCTCAAGACCCTAGAAGAGCCTCCGCCTCATGTGGTGTTTATACTTGCGACCACCGAGCTTGAAAAGGTTCCGGAGACTATCGTCTCGCGCTGCCAAGTATATTCATTTCGAAAACCATCGCGTGAACTTCTCAAAAACCTTGTTATTCGTATCGCAAAAGCGGAAGGATTTATGCTTGAGAGCGCATCCGCCGACCTCATCGCAATGCTTGGCGACGGTTCTTTCCGAGACGCGCAAGGAATTCTCCAAAAGGTTATTTTTTCCTCCAAGGACAAGAAGGTGAGTATCGCTGAGGTTGAAATGGTGACGGGGGCGCCGAAAGCACAGCTTGTCAATGATTGTATCGCCGCTATGGCGAAGCGCGACAGCGCCGGAGCAATCGCGGCGGTCGCCCGCGCGGTCGCGGATGATATTGAGATGAAAACATTTATGAAACTTATTCTTCACAAGGTACGCGCAGTGATGCTCTTGCGCTACGCGCCTGAAATGGAAAAGCAGTTCACGGAGCAATTCGGCGCGGAAGAGTTCACATTTTTGAAAGACTTGAGCCGCCAAAGTGACGTTAATATTTCCTCTGCAGTGCTTTATGAGCTCCTCGGCGCCTATCAGGAAACGGGGCGCTCCTATATTCCACAACTGCCGCTCGAGCTTGCTTTGGTGGCCGTCTGCGCGCCAGAAGCAACATAAAGGGTATTATGCTTCGCCCGCCTTTCATTGAAAAATGGCGCGAGGTATACTTTGAGCGGAAAGGAGCTGAACATGGCGAATGGGCAGCGCTTCAACCTCGGTATCCTCCGCCAGTGCATGTGGCGGCCTGATACGCAACAACTTGATGCGGACACGATAGAGCATACCATCAACATCTTGCTGGCAACGGTGAAATCGGGCGGCCGTTTTGAGGAGTGGATGCAGCGGCAATTTTTTCAAACTGTCCTGCTTGGGCTTGAGTGTTTCGCTCACCACCCCCATGACCCCCGGCATGGAGAATTTACCGACGCTCTCAGCAGGTGTTCGTTTCGCCTGATGCTAGCCGTGGCGAGGCGCTGTAGACATTTTCCCACAGGACAGGTCTGTCCAACCTGTAGCGCCTACATCCAAGAAATCAGAGAGACCCGGAAGGCGATACGGCTAAAACTCAGTGGTGCCCCACCATAATTTTAGTGCAACAAAAATTATGGTGGGGCGCTTTCTCTTTTGGTGTTTTTTAGTATGATTTCAAATATCTTGGGGGCCTACGGCTCGTAGAGATCGTCCCTCGGCCGTAGCCCAGGCTACAGTCTATGGGCGAGGCTAGTGGTAGGATATGCAGATAGTTTATGTTCTAAAAAGCGAGAGCTGTTAAAAAATATTGCCGGGTCGTCTAACGGTAGGACAGCGGCCTTTGGAGCCGTTAATCTTGGTCCGAATCCAAGCCCGGCAGCCACCTTGAGACAGGTTCGGTGTCCGAGATGCCTATTGATTAGGATTAGGATCGTTAGCTCATATCGCAAGGTCAAATCTATGTCACTACAAAAAGGCAACTTCTATAACACTCTTACCTCAAGTCGCGGTGACGATGACGCACTAAAGAGCTGTATGGAGGAAACAGTCTCAAAACTTCTCGACTCTGATACAAGCCAAAGAAAACCCGGCTTCCTTTTGGGTAAAATCCAAAGTGGTAAAACTCGAGCTTTTATTGGTGTCATCGCTCTTGCCTTTGACAACAATTATGACGTCGCGATTATATTGACTAAAGGAACCAAGGCCTTAGCTGAACAAACTATACAGAGATTAAAGGAGACTAAAGAAGGCCTCGGTTCTTTTGAAGATAGCAATCAAATTCAAATCCATGACATCATGTCTTTTCCGGATAATCTTCCAGAATTTGTGTTGACTCAAAAACTCGTTTTGGTTTCAAAAAAAGAAGACGACAATTTAAATCGACTCCTCAAAACCGTTACTGAGTTTTACCCCAACCTCAAAGATAAGAAGACTCTTATTATCGATGACGAGGCCGATTTTGCCAGCATATCTTTCAAAAAAGAGAAAGAAAGCGGACTTATCAAACAAAGAACCATTGCCAGTCAAATCGACGATATAAGAAATACACTTAAACAGTCAGACTTTCTACAAGTTACCGCGACACCGTACTCTTTGTATCTTCAGCCGAATTACGACGATGGACCAGACGGTATCTTTTTGCCCAAACGTCCGGAATTTACGGTCACACTTCCTACCCATGGTAATTATGTTGGCGGTGACTACTATTTCATCGAGAGCGAGAATGAGGATTCAACAGCTTTCCACGTCTATGATGAACTTCCGGTCGCAGAGTTAGAAGTTCTCAGTGTAAAAAAGAAATTGAAAAGAGCAGACAGGCGTTCATTGAAAATAGAAGAAGTTTTTACGAGTCCTCATACGCGCACACTCCGAAATTCCATAGTCAACTTCATTGTGGGTGGTTGTATACGACGTTTACAGCAAGAGAGGCTAAATCTTCCGATGGAACATTATAGTCTCGTAATACATACTGACATTCACAAAATATCTCATTCGTGGCAAGAAGATGTTGTAAAGAGACTCAATGAGGAACTAATCAATCTTTCCAAAAATAATCATGAACTATTCGAACAACTTCTTCGGGATGCCTATGGTGATATGAAACCGTCAATAGAGCTCGGGGGGTTCCATCTGCCAAGTTTCCCAGAAGTTTTGGAAAGTGTCTCACGCGCTCTTAATACAGGAATGTTATTTGTACAAACTGTAAATTCAGAAGGCGACGTTAAGGCACTTCTAGACAGCAGGGGACAACTAAAGCTCTGGGCCCCCTTAAATATATTCATTGGTGGGCAGATCCTTGATAGAGGAATTACGATTAAGCACATGATCGGTTTCTTCTACGGTCGCAACCCAGGAAAGTTCCAGCAGGATACCGTATTACAACACTCACGCATGTATGGCGCTCGTTCGAAAGAAGATTTGGCAGTCACGCGCTTCTATACGACCGGCGGTATTCACGAGATCATGCGCCGAATTCACGAATTCGACGAGGCACTTCGGCGCGAAATAAAAAGGATGCTAGAGACTGGTTCGCTCGATGGCGTCATATATTTTCTTAGAAAAGACGACGACGGGAAACTCGTGCCTTGCTCTCCAAATAAGTTGATGCTTTCAAAGATCACGACTTTAAGGGCATATACAAGATTACTCCCCTTTGGTTTCCAAACGAAGTATAAAAGTAGCATTGCTCAAGTTATCCGTGATCTGGACCAGGAAATTCTGGGCCTATCCGGAGCGACGGAAGAGGGAGTTTTGGTTCCTGTCACCCAAGCTCTCTCAATTTTGGACAAAATAAATCAGACTTTCGTTTATGAAGATTTGGATCGGGAATATCGATGGGATGTCAAAGGTGATAAGGCATCATTGGAGCGTCTCGCGTACAACTCGGAAGATCCAGCCCAGCGCGATATGGTATGGATTTTAACGAGGACTAACAAAGCCAACAGGCGCAAACGCGACGACGGGGTGCGCTTTTTCGACGCTCCAGATACCTCTCAACGAGAGGGAGTGAGGGCAAAAGAATTAGCAATCAATATTCCGGTTCTCATGCTTTTGAAGCATGAGGGCACAAAGGAACAAGGCTGGAAAGGGTCTCCCTTTTGGTGGCCAGTGATAGTGGTACCTCTGAATACACCAACGACGATATTTGCCGGCGATACTCTGAAGATTTCGAGCACGTTCTCAAAGAACACGTCCGGTATCAAGGACACACAGCTAGGACATCGGATGTCCTAGCTGTGCTCTTGACGCGGCATGTAGCTCCTGTATTATATTGTCATATAATGTAATACACGAGGCATATGGTGTCCCGAAAAAATCTATCAATCTCACTGCCGTCCGAAATGGTGACGCTCGTTGACCGTGCGGCCAAAGTCGAGCACCGCACCCGCTCCGAGCTCATCCGCGAGGCCCTGCGAGCCTACCTTGGACGCAGAATCCCGGTTGTCGAAGTGTCCAAAGAGGAACTCGCCACCATTGAACGAGGGCGTCGCGAAATCGCGCGAGGTGAATATGTAACCCTCGACCAAGTCCTCCATGGTGTGGATCGTACAGCTCGCACGCAGCGCTAAGCGAACACTTGATCGGGCGCCCGCACGCGATCGGGCGCGGCTCATCGAGGCACTTGCTGCAATGGCTGATAACCCGTTCGGCGGGGATATTGGCCGACTCAAGAACCAGCCTGCTACCTTCCGCCGGCGCGTCGGTGCCTTTCGGATCTTTTTTGATGTCGATCCTGACCGGCAAGTGGTTGCGGTCGTCGACATCAGGCGGCGTACTTCGGCCACGTATTGATTACCGCCGCACTATGCCAGTTGGGCAAAATCCTCCTTCTATGATTCAATAGTCGCTTAACATTACACTGCGATGGAGGTGAGCGACGATGATCTTAAGGGGTTCAGAAAAATCTACCGGAAGGAGCACGACAAGAAGCTCTCGATCGCACAGTCGCGGGAGATGGCAGAGCGTCTCATAAACCTCTATAACGCGGTTGATGCACCCGCTGCCCCACGAACGCAACAACCGCACTACGCCGTCTTCCGACCAGCCGGCCGATCAACAGACTCGCCGAACCTCTCGGCGAGAAGTTTGATATTATTAATTCGCTTCTCGAATTCAAGATCGTGCTCGTACGTCAAAGTTCCAACATCGACCCACGCGGTCAGAAGCCAATTTTTAAGGAGTACAGCGACTATAAAAATTGAGCTCCCCGAGCGAGCGAAGCGACGAGGGCCCACCCAATTTTTAACAAGCGAAGTACAAAATAATACATGATACACTTCGTCTATATCCTAGAGTGTGCCGACAAATCTCTGTACGTGGGATGCACCAATGACCTTGAAAAAAGATTGGCACAGCACAACATCTCAAAATGGGGCGCGCACTACACTAAAATTCGGCGACCAGTAAAATTGAAATATTCAGAAACGTTCCTAACTTTACACGAAGCCCGCAGACGTGAGAACGAAATAAAGGGGTGGCGTCGAGAGAAGAAAAAGAGACTTTTCAAATAATATGAATTACTTTGGCACAGATTTTTACTGCGATGTAGCCCTTAAAGGGCTCGTGCCTTTGGAAAAGGAATACGAGAGCGAAAATGTTCTTGCCTATAGGCACACGCGCCCTCATTGGGCAAAAGTACATATTGTTGTAATGCCAAAGAAGCACATACACTCATTTACGACCCTTACAGTCGAGGATATGCCCATACTCTTAGAAATTATTGAGGTTTTAAAAACTATCGCCGCAAAAGTTGAAAAAGAATACGGAGCAGCGAGAATACTGACTAACCTAGGCAAATATCAGGACAGCAAGCATCTGCATTTTCATATCAATTCAGGAGACCCCCTATAATGGTTCCACCATCGTCATGGTTCTTTCGAGGTTTAACCTGGGGAACTTACTCGTCGGGATTCGTTTGGTAGAAAGTTCGGATTTTATTCAGGAGGGACAGCTCGGATACAATATGATCTTAGGCATAACAGGGCGATCGGGAGCAGGAAAGGGGACAATCGTTGAGTATCTTGTTAAAAAACACGGTTTTAAGCATTACTCCATACGTGGCTATTTAAAAAAAGAAATTGACCGTCGGGGACTTCTCTCGAATCGTGACACAATGACGGAAATGGCAAATGAGATAAGAGCAAAGCACGGTGCTGGTTATATATCTCAACAAATTTTAGGAGAGGCTCTCTTACAATCAGAAAATTCTGTAATTGAATCAATTCGATCTGTTGCCGATGCAAAGTATCTAAAATCGCACGGTGCTCAAATATGGGCAGTCGATGCCGATATACAAGAAAGGTTTAAGCGCATCACACAGCGAGGATCAGAGACGGACCAAGTGTCATTTGATGAATTTGTAGTCCAAGAAGAACGAGAAGAAGATAACAACGACCCCACAAAAGCAAATATCGCAGGAGTTATCAAGTTGGCTGACACGGTCCTATATAACAATGAAACTACTGAAGAGCTGTATGCTAAGGTTGAGGCTGCCCTACTTATTAATTAGAGTAGTTCCAACTTCGTACCAGACGGCCAGCTAATGACTTTTAGATGAGCCTGTTGTAGTATCCCGATAGATTCAACTAGCGCTTGGGTGACGGAAATGAAGAAGCTCATTGTTGCTCGGCATGGGACTGCTGTTCCTGATGATGACCACAACGGCGTCCTAACCGGTGAAGGTCAGGAGCAAGTCGCTCAACTTGCTCGGGATCTATCCCTGCACATTATCGGTTCGGTCACAATTCTTGCCTCTGCTTCAAGGCGGGGTAGGGGAAGTGCCGAGATACTAGTCGAAGTACTGCACTGCCCGGTAACTTTCGACAACATGCTCTGGGCCGACAACTACCATCGCGGCGGTAGCTTTCAGCAAATCAAAGAGCTCGTCGAAAAGCATATGGACAGCGTGGACACACTCATCATCGTGGGCCACCAAGACCACGGAGGCTATCTTGTCGAATATCTCGGCGATGAAGTGTTCCATGTTCATGTGACAGCGTCGAGGGAAGTCTGGTGTGGCAGTGCTTGTGTTCTCGATCTCAACGCCAAGAGCTGCAAATTTATCTGAACAATCTATGGGTCCCGAGAGAGCACCGGCTCTGTCGGGGCTCTTTCATATCTCAGGCTTGACCTGGTTCTCCCGAGGTTTAACCTAGGGGACTTAGGGAGGAGGGCTAAGCGCGCGTACTCGCGCGCGATGAGCGTTGCTCGAAATTGGCGTTTGAAAAAGTTCGACTTGGTCGTATAAAACAGTTCGCGAGGCGCAGTACATAAATCGATTTAAAGGAGTATTATGAGAATCTGTTATGTCCTTTCATAATGAATTGCATCACAATAAGTCTGGCGCGGCGTTGAACTGGCTGAGAGCTGCGGTATTGGGGGCGAACGACGGGATTGTGTCTGTGGCTGCCATAGTTTCCGGAATCGCTGGCGCTTCTGACTCGGCAGGTTTTATCCTTACGGCCGGCATGGCGGGTCTGGTGGCGGGAGCTTTATCGATGGCGGTTGGGGAACACATATCGGTCAGTGCACAGCGAGACACAGAAAAGGCGCTTCTCGAAAAGGAAAAGTTTGAGCTCGAACATATGCCCGACGAAGAGTTCAACGAACTTATTTCGCTCTATGAAGCGAAGGGTATGACAAGCGCTACGGCGCGAGCGGTCGCTACAGAACTTACCAAGCATGGTGCATTCGCCGCCCACGTGGACGCGGAATTGAATATTAATCCCGATGACCTCATAAATCCGTGGCAGGCCGCCTTCGCTTCAGCCGCATCTTTTCTGGCCGGAGGCGTCATTCCACTTATCGCGGTCGCTTTTCCTCCGGCGTCGCTGCGTCTCCCCGTGATGTTAGTCGCGGTGGTCGTTGCCCTTGCCGTTACGGGGATGCTCAGCGGGTATGCGGGAGGAGCCAGTAAAACAAAAGCTACTGTGCGCATGGTTGCAGGGGGCGTACTCGCCATGGTGATAACCTTCGGCATCGGAAAGATAATCGGGGTCATTGGCGGGGTATAAAACTTTGAAGCAGTGTTCCGACACCGACCCGCACGGCCAACTGACGTTAGGGAACACATCAAGGCTTAACCTTGATATTGAGACACCACACTCATGACAGCTTCCCGCTGCGGTAATTCGGCGGATCTTTGATGATGGCCACGCCGTGCGGGTGTGACTCTGCAAGGCCCGACGGAGAAATGCGGAAGATTTTCGCCTTTGCTCGCAGTTCGGCGAGCGTGGAGGCTCCCACATATCCAAAGCCTGACTGAATACCGCCAGTCTGCTGTTCGAGTACATCGTGCGCTGACCCCACGAGCGGCACGATGCTTTCAACACCTTCGGGCACCAACTTTTTTGTCGACACATCTGCCTGGCGGTAGCGCTTCCGAGACTCCGCGCTCTCTTGCATGGCCGCGAGTGAACCCATGCCGCGATATTCTTTCATCGGTACGCCTTGAATAATCCTCGTACGCCCCGGCGCTTCTTCCGTTCCGGCGAGAAGCCGGCCGAGGATAACGCTTTCGGCGCCAAGCGCCAAAGCAACGACGATGTCACCGGAATTTTCAATACCGCCGTCCGCGCACACCGGTACTCCCGACCCGCGCAATGCTTTGACGCATTCGTATACAGCGGTTACTTGCGGGCAACCGATACCCGCGATGATGCGCGTCGTACAAATTGAACCGGGACCTTGCCCCACGAGCACGCCATCCACCCCGGCTTTTGCGAGCCGCTTTGCCGATTCGCCCCGCGAGACGTTACCCGCAACGACATCGACATGCGGGTAGCGGCGCTTGAGGAGCTTCACGGTGGAGAAAACATTCTCACTGTCGCCGTGCGCCGTGTCTACCACAAAAACA
>Ga0155796_114_pt1 | contig 14330 bp, 18 predicted proteins | sample RifCSPlowO2_01_FD_107450 | JGI IMG/M metagenome (GOLD analysis project Ga0155796, IMG submission 107450) | Candidatus Kaiserbacteria bacterium RIFCSPLOWO2_01_FULL_51_21 | reverse complement strand
ACACGGTTTTCGTAGGCGGGGAGAGGTTTTCAAACAGGCTCTAGCTAAAGAGGGCGGGGAAGTAGAGGAGTAGCATACTTACGATAATAAGGACGCAAAGAGTTCCCCAGACGTATTTAAGTATCTTTTTTGTTCTTTTATCGAACAGCATAATGATGTAACGATGTTATACTAACACGCATGTTTGACTTTTACGAACGTCGAAAACTGCGCCACTTTCTATACTCAAAAGTCTTCCTTCTTGTCCTCTTTTTGCTTATTATACTGCTTGCAAAAGGGGTTTGGGGTGTCTATAGCAGTGAGCGGGATACGAGCCGTAAGAGAGTCGAGAAGGCCGCGGAACTTCAGGATTTACTTGACCGGCAAATGGCATTGACCGCTGAGCTTCAGCGGCTGTCGACAAAACGGGGGATTGAATCGGAACTCAGGCAAAAATATGAAGTGGTGAAAGAAGGGGAAGAAATGATTGTTCTCGTACAACCGCCTAAAGAGAATATACCAGGTGCGTCCGAAAACAGAAACATCTGGGAATGGTTTAAGGGTCTTTTTTAATCTGTCTGCGGGTATGGTTTAGTGGCAGAATGGTTGCTTCCCAAGCAACAGACCCGGGTTCGATTCCCGGTACCCGCATAGAATGGAAGCGGAATGTTTTGGATCATTCAACTTCCCCTACCCGTACAGCAGAGGGTCTGTTATACTGATGTCCTTACACGCCTAAAAGAATTATCCCATGGGGAAGAAAGTTGAGATTTACAGCACGCCGACCTGCCATTTTTGCCAAATGACGAAGGAGTTCCTGCAAGAGCGCAATATTCCTTACACAGACTATAATGTGCTTGCGGATATTGAAAAAAGAAAAGAAATGATTGCGAAAACTGGCCAAATGGGCGTCCCGGTGATTGTCGTAGATGGCCAAACTATGATTGGTTTTGACCGTGATGAGCTGGCTCATCTCGTTGGTGTATCGGCTTAACATGAAGAAAAACCACTTCGCTTTCGCAGGGCGATTTTGTGCTACATTATCTAAACGCTGCCGTAGTTCAACGGACAGAATAGGGGACTCCTAAGCCCTTGATGCAGGTTCGACTCCTGCCGGTGGCAATGCTATACTAGTAAGGTTCTCTTTCAGAGCCGCTATAAGAGGGCATAGCGAACATTATTACTATTTAATAACGTATGGCAAAAAATAGTGCATTCATGAAACCACTGACGGTAAGCCCTGAGCTCGCCGCCGTTGTCGGTAAGGGGCCTATGGCAAGGTCTGAAGTGGTGAAAAAGCTCTGGGTGTATATTAAAGGTCACAATCTCCAAGACCCGACGAACAAGCGCAATATCAATGCCGATGAAAATCTGAAAAAAGTATTTGGCGGCAAGGGGACAGTGGATATGTTTGAGATGACGAAGCTCGTTTCCAAACATCTTTCCTAAGTGATTCCTATAATAAAACTCCACGAGTATTGACCCGTGGAGTTTTATTATGAGCGTCCTCTTGCTACAGTAGTAAACAATGCCACTGAGAACAAGGGGAATAAGAACCTGGCTTGAGATTAACCGGGGGAACGCAAGGAATAACTATGCTTTTTTCCGTAACCTGCTCCGAAAGCAGGCCTCTCTTATGGCGGTGGTCAAATCTAATGCCTATGGCCACGGCCTTGTTGATTTTTCCAAGATACTTGAAAAGCTCGGCGTTGATTGGTTTGGCGTTGACTCGGTTGTTGAGGGACTCCGACTTCGTAGCCGCGGCATTCAGAGACCCATCCTGATCCTTGGGTATACACTTCCGGAAAATTATACAAAAGCGGCACGCAACAATGTTTCCCTCACTGTTTCGACCTTTGCGGGATTGCGGGATGCAAAGCGGACGGGTGCAAAGTTCCATCTCAAAGTGGACAGCGGTATGCATCGACAGGGCTTTCTTCTTCAAGAGTTGCCGCAGGTAATCAAAACGATACAGAAATTGAAAATCACCAAAAGGCAATTCGAAGGTCTCTACACGCACCTTGCCGCGCCAGCAAATGAGAAATGTAACCGGGAGACGAAGCGTCAAATCAAGGAATTTAGAAGCGCCGCAGCCCTCGTCCGAGGAGAGGGCTATCAGCCGATTCTCCACGCAGCGGCAACGGGCGGGATACTCCAGTTTCCGGAGGCACATTTTGATATGGTACGCATTGGCATTGGGCTCTATGGACTATGGCCTGCGGCAGAGTTCCGAGCCCGCAGACGGCAGCCGCGGGCACTCAAGCCCGCTTTGTCGTGGAAGAGCAGAATAAGCGAAATAAAATCTCTGCCAAAAGGAGAGGCAGTCGGCTATGATTTCACGAAGCGCCTCGGGCGCCAGACTAAGACGGCAATTTGTCCTATTGGGTACTGGCATGGCTATCCACGACTTCTCTCGAACCACGGCGAGGTGCTTGTCGGAGGGCGGCGGGCGAAGGTGCTTGGGAGGGTCTCAATGGATATGCTCGTCATCGATATAACCGATATCCAAAACGTCGCGGTTGGAAGCGAAATTGTTCTTATCGGGCAACAGGGTCGCGAGCGCATCTCTGCCGAAGAGCTTGGGGAGAGGGCACAGACGAGTGCATACGAGATTCTCGCGCGGCTTAATCCCCTCATGCAAAAAGTCTTTGTTTAAGGTATTTGTTACACTGTAGAGTATGAACCCCGAAGAAAAACAACTTCTCCAGGAAACCTTTCGCTTGTCGCAGGAAAACAATCAGCTTTTACGCAGAATTCGCCGTTCGCTTGCACTCAGCAATGTTATGTCCATCCTCTACTACGCGCTTATTATTGGTGTTCCCATCGTTCTATACTACTATTTTCTCCAACCGTATGTCTCTCAACTGTTTGAATATTACCGGAATATCCAGGGCGGGACCGAACAGGCGCAGGGGATTGCGGAGCAGCTACACAACAATTCCTGGCTCGGCGAGCTGCTTAAAAAATTCGGCCTCTAAAAATAAAAATCTACTCGTCCTGTCCCCGCCGCAAGCGGACGGGGTATTCGGCGAGCGGATCTTTATTTTGAGAACCTCACGGTTCTCAATGCTTCACTGCTCTCCTCCACGGGGAAACTCCCGTTTCCCCGACCCCCTTCCCCCCTCCGCATTCACCCCCCTAGCTTGCTACGGGGTACTCTGCGGATAGAATAGGGCTGAAATCTGAGTGGTGATGTGCTATGATTTCCCAACTGCTTGGGTAGTTCAATGGTAGAACACGCCCCTGAAGAGGGTGAAACGGAGGTCCGATTCCTCTCCCAAGCACACTTCGACACACTCAGGACAAGTTGCTTTCTCAGTGTAAAACAACACAAACCTCCCGCGAACAGCGGAAGGTTTTGTCACTGATTTGACCGTATTTTGAGTTTCGTCTGTTTGCTCTTGTCGATTTTCGGGATAGAGATGATGAGAAGCCCGTGGCGCTCCACCGCCTCTGCTTCTTCCGGCTCTACTTCAACAGGAAGAATTACCGTGCGGGAGAAGGAACCCCAGTAAAGCTCTTTGTGAATGTAGTTGTCTTCATGCACCTCGCTGTGCGATTCGCGCTTGCCGCGAACCACAACAGAGTCGCGGGCAATAGTTACATCAAGGTCCTCGGGCTTTACTCCCGCGACGAGCGTTTTTACGATGACCTTGTCGGGTGTCTGGTATACGTCAACCGTAAGTTCCGCGTCTCCGATGTCATCGTGCGATGGGAGGGCTATACTGCGGGAGCCTGCCTCAGCAAAGGCGGAATTATCGTCCCCCTCGTCTTCGGGAACATTCACCGCACCGGTGAGGCGTTCAAAAAATGATTTTCGTTCCTTTGCCATTATTTTTTTCTCAAGTATATAAATTGCGGACGCTTTATCTGCTTTATCTTCTCAAAGAAGAGCAAGAGCAGAATAATGCCGACCCACACTCCTGCGAAGACGATCAGAACTTTGCCGTCTGCATTGTATAGTATAAAAAAATTGAAGAGGGCATGCAAGAAAACGGCAAGGATAAGTCCTATGAAAAGCGCCCGGTGCCGCAGGCGCGCGTTTCGATAAAAGGAGAGCGCTATGAAGAGGCCTACCGTTCCCGAAGAGAGCACATGCAGAAGCGTCGCGCCCAAAAAACGCAGATTGCCGTTTATGATTCCCACGAGAATGTTTCCGTGGGCAAGCGGATCAAGGAGGAAAAGGGTATTCTCAAGGGCGGCAAAACCGAGCGCCGCCGTAATCATGTACATAACGGCGTCAATCGGCTCATCCACCTCCCGCCGGCGAAGCACCACCACATAGGCCGCCCCAAGTTTCATACCCTCTTCAATAAAAGCCCAGATGACGAACATGAGGTTGCCAGCCACATACCGCTGAGTGATCTCTTCAAGCGGCAGGACAATCGGCACCGCGAGCATGCCGGTCAAGAAAACATAGAGGATGAAACGCCGCGGCTCCGGATGCAATCGGTCTTCCCGAAGCCAAAAAATGAGCCACAGCAGAGCGGGGAGAATTCCGCCAAAGAGCGCAAAAAGAAGTGCCTCCGGGGAAATCATACTTTAGGCCAAGGAGAGACCATGAGCAAACCGCGTGTGTTTTTGCCCGGGGGAGGGGGCATACTTTGCCAGATTTCCTCGGTAACAAAGGGTGTGAAGGGGTGGAGAAGTTTGATCAAATTGGCAAAAATATGAATGAGTAAGTCTTTCCGCGACCGCTTTGCTTTTTCATCGCCCGTTTTCAGTATCGGTTTGCTTTCCTCGATGATGACGTCCGCAAACTGATGCCATGCGTAGTGATAGAGTTTCTCGGCGGCAAGGTATAGACGATAGTTTTCTATATCGGCGGTTACATCCTTCGTCAAGGTCTCGAATTCAGCGAGAAACTTTTGGTCGATGTCGGTAAGCTCGCGGTTTGCAACGTCCGCATCTGCCGCGCCATGCTCTAAAACAAATCTCGTCATATTCCAGAGCTTATTTGCGAAATGCTTGTAGCCGCGCACGCGCTCCTCGGAGAGTCTCATGTCGGCGCCGGGAGTTGCTCCGATGACGAGAGAGAGTCGTGTGGCATCGGCGCCGTATTTTTCTATCATGTGGAGTGGGTCGATGATGTTGCCGAGCGACTTGCTCATTTTACGTCCCTTCGCGTCGCGCACGAGCCCGTGGAGATAGACCGTGTGGAAGGGAATATCGCCGAGAAGAAAGCCGCTCATGAGAATCATCCGGGCTACCCAAAAGAACAGAATGTCATAGCCGGTTTCGAGAAGATTTGTCGGGTGATACGCATGCAGGTCCGGCGATTCTTCCGGCCAGCCGAGAGTGGAAAAGGTCCAAAGTCCCGATGAGAACCAGGTGTCGAGGGTATCGGGATCTTGTTCCCATCCGTCGCCCTCCGGTGATTCGACGCCGCAATACGTTTCAACCCCTCGACTGTCGCTCGTGGTACCGTCCGACTTGCCGTGAGCGTTAGTCGAACGGTACCATACCGGAATGCGGTGCCCATACCAGATCTGGCGGCTGATGCACCAATCGTGAAGGTTTTCGATCCAATGAAAATAAGTTTTGTCGAAATATTCCGGAATAATTTTAATTGCCTTGCTCGCAAGCGCGTCATGCATCCATTCCCGAAGCGTCGGCAGGTAGGCGCCTGTGGCATAGTTCCAGGTGCCGGGAAACTGGAAGCGTTTATTGACATCCACGAACCACTGGAGCTTTATCTGCGGCTCGATGATGCCCCCGGTGCGCTCCGCAGTCGCGACTTTATGGACATACTCCTCTTCTTTCACGAGAAGGCCTTTTTCCCGGAGCTTCTCAACGATTTTTGGCCGCGCTTCAGCTATTTTCATCTGAGCGAACTCTTGAGCGACTGGAAGGAGTCTGCCGTGCTCGTCAATAATCTGTTCCGTATCGAGCTTATGCCGCTTGGCTATCTCAAAGTCAGCCATACTGTGCCACGGCGTTATGGTCATCACGCCTGTGCCGAAGTTCATGTCGACTGCCTCGTCTTTAATGACGGTCGTGGTAATCTTGCCGTTGATCCATTCAATCTCGAGTTTCTGGCCGTCTCGATACTTAGCGTATCTCGTATCAGCCGGGTGCATCACGACATACTTGTCGCCAAACTTCGTTTCGGGACGCGCGGTTCCTATGACGAAAGGCCCATACTTTAGATAGTAAAATGTCCCTCTTTCTTCGACATAAACGATTTCGTCGTCCGAGATAGTGGTCTGTCCCTTCGGGTCCCAATTGACTGCGCGGTACCCTCGATAAACGAGCCCCGCGTCATACATCCGCTTGAACGCAGTTCGCACGGCATGACTGCGTTTCTCATCGAGAGTAAAAGCTTCACGAGACCAATCGAGCGAAGAGCCCATTTTTCGCAGCTGCTTCACAATGGTATCGTGGCTTTCCTTGGCAAATTGCTCGATCCGCTTGACGAGTTCCTCACGGGTGAAATCGTTTCGATGTTTCTTCTCTTTTTTGTAGATGTCATTTTCTACTTTCGCTTGGGTTGCGATTGAGGCGTGATCAGTGCCGGGAATCCAAAGCGCGCGCTTCCCGCGCATACGATTGAAGCGGACGAGAATGTCCTCGATTGCAAGCATCGCCGCGTGGCCGATGTGGAGAGTTCCTGTAACGTTTGGCGGGGGAAGGACGATGGAAAAAGGCTCGGCGTCCTTTTCCGTGACGCCCTTTTCGATGCAAATATCGGGATTAAAAAAACCGCTCTCTTCCCAGGTGCGGTAGATTCTATCTTCCGTTTCAGCCGGATTGTAGGGCTTTAGAAATTTCTCATCCACCCCGTTAGAAGCTCCCATTTGTCCATCTTTCATAGTGTAAATCTTTCGGAAAATTGAACCCGAAAAAAGCCGCTCTCGCAATGCTTCTAGCGGGGTTCATGAGTCCTTATTTTACCACATCAGGCCAATCGCAGCTCTCCGCGGGCGCGGAGCTCCGCGCCCGCGGGGATTCCTTGGAGCGCGCGGAAATAGCCGGCAACCGCAATCATAACCGCATTGTCAGTCGTGAGTTTCTCTTCGGGAATGAGGAGCGCTACGCCGGGAAACTCGCGCTCGACGAGCTTTTTGAAGCTCCGGCGGATATGGATGTTTGCCGAAACGCCACCGCCAAGAACAAGCGTTCGCGCACTGGTTTTTTCAAGAGCTTTTTTTGTTTTAACAACAAGTACTTCCGTCACCGCATTTTCAAACTCATGAGCAATGTGTTCTTTTTTATTTTCACTCAACTCCGGAATTTTTTTCAGCGTGTAGAGTACCGCAGTTTTGAGGCCTGCAAAAGAGAAATCGCAGGTATCGCTCTTGAGCATTGGACGAGGCAGGGGATAGGCTGGTTTCTCACCGCTCATTCGGCTTTTCTCGGCAAGTTTTGAAATCTCTGGTCCTCCTGGGTAGGGAAGGGAAAGCATCCTCCCTACTTTATCAAATGCTTCTCCGACTGCATCATCAAGAGTCTCGCCGATAAGCTCATACTCGAACCAATTTTTCATGAGTACCAGCTCGGTGTGGCCGCCGGAGATGAGGAGTGCGAGGATGGGGAATTGAGTTGCACCAATTTCGAGCTTCGGATTTCGAGCTTCGGATTTTTCTTGTAGCATTGCTGAAAAAATATGTCCCTCCATGTGATTGATGGGGATGACTGGTTTACCCCAAATGAGTCCCAGCGCATTTGCAAAATTAATACCAACCCAAAGCGCGGGCTCCAAACCCGGTCCGTGGGTGACCGCAATGGCGTCGATGTCCGGCGTAGCGAGCTTTGGAATTTGGACGAGAAACTGTTTCAGAAGTTCTGGTTCATGACTGAATAATTCTTCTAGAGTGGTTTTTTGTGCCTCAGAAAATTCTTTTCCGCCGATGAAATATACCTCTGCTTCAGTAAGGGTTTTTTCAAGCAAAGGGACAAGGTTGCGTGCATGTTCGCGCTTAGCGAGATTGGGGTACACGCCGCCGAACTCTGCATGAAGTTTCACCTGCGAATACAATGCATTGCCAAGAACAGTAAAAACCGGAGTATTAAAATCACCCTGCGCTTCAACAATGCTTACCGCCGTCTCATCGCAGGACGTTTCTATACCTAAAATCTTCATCGGTATTTATCAAAGAAGCCCTTGTAGGTTTTGTAAGTATAAGCAAATCCGCTATGAAGCGGCTCAGGCAACGTATCAAGCCGGAACCAACCCAGTTCGACAATTTTTTCCGGCTCGTTATTTTTTACTTCACTTGGGTTCACCTTGACGAAGAACGGGACGGCGAGCCAATGTGTCTTTTTTCCGTTCTGTTCGCGAAAAATATCGTGACTTGGAAGCTGTTCCTGAATTTCTCCGCCGCAGCCATATTCTTCCATAATTTCCCGAAGCACATTTTCCTCGAGGGATACACCAAAGTCAAGCTTTCCTGAACCCGGGTCCCACCGGCCGTGTTCATCCCGGCAGTTCTTGCTTCTCTTATGCAGAAGAAAATTACCCTTGCCATCGTGACAATAGAACGGGGTAGTAACTCCGATATAATCAATCCCGATTTTCATTGTTTCAATAACTTCCCTAGACGATCAAGGAAGAGCAGTTGTTCGTAACGCATTTTATTATTTGCTTCCTCCCTTGTGAAAAAACCGAATCGGTCCATCTCGGGAAAGCTCTCTATTTTTCCGGATTTCGGCGGCCACTCCATTTCAAATAGGTTGCTTTTGAGTGTTTCGGGGTCTACATCATTCTCAAATGCCCAGACATGCACGGTCTTGTTATTTTTCTGTTCTACAGTATGAAGCGATAAATATGGTCCATGCGGCTTAATACTTGTTTCTTCTTCAAATTCTCGCTCTGCCACTTTAAATAGATCCTCCTCACCCTCATCAGGCTGACCTTTTGGAATACTCCACACCCCCTCGTCCTTTTCACTGTAGAAAGGGCCGCCAGGATGTGCAAGTAGAAATTCAAGGTATCCGTTTCGACGCCGATACATTAAGAATCCTGCACTAATTTTTTTCATGCGACAATTTCATTTACCAAAATTCCCGAAAGCCACGCATCAATAATTCCCTTAGACGGAGCGAACATCGGAGAAGGAAGTTCTTGCGGATCATACCACTTCCAATTGCGTGATTTCTCCGGTTCCGCAGTATACGGCTCTCCGCTCTTCCACTGCGTGAGAAAGCCGATATTTATGTAATGTTTTCCATATACGCGCTCATTATTGATTGACACTATTTTTTTGAACTCAATGTCCGTGAGTCCTGTTTCTTCCTGCACTTCCATGCGCGCCACTTCCTCAAATGTCTTTCCGAATTCAAAGTGACCTCCCGGGATCGAGAAGGTGCCTGCGCCATGGCTTGCAAGTCTCTCTCCTATGAGAATTTTGCCATCTTTAACAATGATGACGCCAACGGCAACCAATGGCCTCTGTTTTGCCTCTTCACTCATATGCGCGGTGCAGGGATCGAACCTGCTACCTTCCGCACGTCAAGCGGACGCTCTACCGATTGAGCTAACCGCGCATGTCAAAACAATTCTACCAAACACTGAGTCTCGACGAGCTGTACTGTCTATCGAGACCCCGACCGCTAAGCGCGTCGGGGCTAACCGCCCCTCCAAAAACAGCCATATTGTAGCAGAATTTTTGGAATGTTCTAGTTTTTTGCTCTCGTTGTTTTAATGATAATCCTTCTGTATACTTTCGCGAGAACTTCATAGCGTTCGCGTTGTGAAGCGTTATTTCGAATATGGTCGCAAGACCATGCAACAGGCAACCGAAGAAAGGGAGGCTCTGATGGCCGCCAATACACTATCCACCAACGCGAAAAATCAGGAAAACCAGAGAGTCGCATCAAGTATTATCGGCCCGCTTCTCGAAGGACTCTTTCGCGCAAAGGGCATCGTGGATACGAGTGAATTCCGAAGGATGACGGGTTGGAGCGAGACCCTGCTCGACAAGGTTCGCACCTGCGAAGGAACGGTAACCGTTGAGAATTGTGCGCTCGCCGCGCAATTCTTCAAATTACCCGTAGGCGTCCTTCTCGGCACGCGCCACATCAACGGGGAGCCGACTCGCGGCAAACGCCAACGGTTTCTGCCGAAGTTTTTCACGGAGGGCGACAGAGATACCGGCGAGCGCATCATTACTGCGCTCAACGGGCTGGGCGTTAATGGCGGTTCAGTTGAACTGGCTGCCTGGCTCGCGCGTGCGCTGCCGAGTGTCAGGAAAAAAAGTGCCTTGGCTCCCCTTCAGGTGCTTCAGGGAAAACGCTGGCTTGCCATCGGCGAATTTCAACGTTTGATGGTGGAGCTCAATGGAGTCGCTGGGAAGAAGAAGCTTGCTCCGCCGACAGCCCAGAAGATTCTCGGTCCTGCATGGCTCGCGATCCGAGATTGGGTGAAGGGAAGCGAAATCGTTGCTCAATCTGAAGACAACGAGTCGCCGACAGCCGAGGAAGAATCAGTGGAGGAGCCAACGGAACAGTCAGCCCCCGAGGGAGAAACACCCCCAGGCGTTCAAGTGCAAGCCGAAAATTTGAGCGAGCGGTATGAGGCGCTCAATACTCCGGAGAAACGTGCAGCTTTCGCGAAAAATGTCGGCCACTGCTACTACCCAATGAGCCATACTCTTACGAGGGGTGAGTTGGCAGAAAAGCTCGGTAAAAGCGCAAGTTTTTATAGCCAGCTTGTCAACCGAAGGCTGGCAATCACCCCAAAGCTGCTTGATGATCTCTCGAATCTCTTCGACAAGACTCCGCAGTGGTTCGTAGAGGAGCACGACTTTACGACTGAGAACACACAACCCAGTCCAACACCGAAACCTTTCGTATCGAGAGGGTTCAAAGACGGACGAAAGGTCGCGGAAGAAGAGCGCACACGCCGCAAAACGGTCGCGGCGAACGCCCGTTACTGTTTCGGTCTTCCCGGAAACACCGTTAAGAAAGGGGCTCTGGCCAGCGAAATCGGCAAGAAGGGATACTTCACTACGAATCTTCTTGCTGGAAAGGTCCCCATAACCGAAGAACTACTCGCGGCTTTAGTGAAGCTTTTTGGCCAGCCGCGGGAATGGTTCCTCGCCGACCATGTACTCGAATCGGGGATGCCGGTGCATACACAAACCGATCTGCCGGCTCCAGAGAATCCTGTGCCGGCGTCTCTACCGGCTGCTGAACCAGTCGCTGAAACGTTCACACCGGCGGCAGCTATCTCTCTCCCTGCCGCACCTCCCGTGGCAAAACAGGATGCCTTGCCCCTGTCGTTCCCAGGTCTCGTTCATAAATTCTTTCTCGTACACCCGGACCTGGCGACGCCGTACTACACCCTCCTCGCGGCGGGGGTAAAAGAAGGGCTCAACGAAAACGAAACGCTCGCGCTTATGACCCTTCTTCACCAGCTTCGGAAGGAGTTCCCAGGTGGGGCAGGTTCCTGACGAAGTCCTTTACCACACCACGGGTCCGGCATGCCGGACCCGTTTTTTATAAAGAGATAGAAATGCACAGAAAGTAATCAAATCTATGACCCCGACGGGAGTCGAACCCGTATTGCCGCCTTGAAAGAGCGGCGTCCTAACCGTTAGACGACGGGGCCTTTTTGACTTTGCCATTATACAACACTGTTTTATGTTTGTTGAGTCTATACCAATGTTCTGCAGAACTATGGTATAATAGTATTTAAATAAAGAGTATGGACAAAAAAAGACATCGAGAGCTTGAGAAAATATTAAAAGGCGTTGCGAGTCATCGTAGGGTTCAGATTATTGATTTGCTTGAGAAAGAGCCGGAATTGTCGGTTTTAGACATCGCCGAACACCTCGCTATTGACTTTCGCACGGCTTCCGAGCATCTCCGCAAGCTGGTCATTGCTGGAATCGTGATGAAGCGGTCTGATGGGGCGGCAGTTCGGCACGCCCTCACTGTTCGGGGTAAGAATATTCTCAAGTTCTGCAGAACATTGGAATAATAACTTTCTCTGGATAGCTTGCTCTATCCAAATGCCGATCTTGTGGAAGAGTGCTATAAAAGTTGCTACTATGGCTCTGTTCGGAGGAGTGGCTGATTGGAGAAAACAGAAACTGCTTTTTGTTTTCTCCGAGCGAAGCGAAGGTGGGCAGCCCGAAGCCGCTCCGTCCGAAGGCAAAAATACGAAGTATATTTTGGAGGAGTGGCTGAGTGGCTGAAAGCACCGGTTTCGAAAACCGGCATGCCGTAAGGCATCGTGAGTTCGAATCTCACCTCCTCCGATTTTAGCTATACTGTAGATGTGAAAAATTCTTTTATAGCACTAATCGTCCTTGTAGTAGGCATTATAGTTGCTGGATTTGTTATTCCCAAAATTTCTCATGTGCCCACCGGTGAAGAGTCAGAGCCGGTTTTTTGCACAATGGACGCAAAAATGTGTCCCGATGGCTCATATGTTGGTCGCACTGGTCCTAAATGCGAATTTGCGGCGTGCCCGGGAAGCGGCAACAGTAGCGGAGGCATTCTTCCATATCACTCCGGCATTCGCGGCACGGTGATGCTCGGACCTACCTGTCCGGTTGAGAGGATACCGCCTGACCCGGAATGTGCCGACAAACCATACACGACCAGACTCGCGGTTACTTCTCCGGATGGTGCATGGGTGGTCAGCGAGTTCAGCTCGGATAAAGAAGGAAGATTTGAAGTCTCTCTGCCGCCCGGAGGATATGCTATTCGAAGTGCTGTCGCCGCGAACGTTCTTCCTTACTGCTCAAGTCAGAGCCCAATCATCGTGGAACCCGATGGCTACACCGAAGCAAACGTGTCCTGCGACAGCGGCATCCGCTGAAGAGCTCTTTTGTATGTTCACACGAAAAACCAAATCGGCGGGAGGGGTGGTGCTTAACCCCAACGGAGGGGTGCTTGTCGTAAAACAGCATGGAGACTCGTGGTCCCTCCCCAAAGGGCACATTGACGAGGGAGAAACGCCGCTTGAGGCGGCAAAGCGGGAGATTTTTGAAGAGTCTGGCATTACGGACCTCACCTTGGTGAAGCCGCTTTTTTCCTATGAGCGGTTTGCCATTGGACCGGGCGGCGTGGGGGAGGATCGCTCTATGCTTAAAGAAATCGAAATGTTTCTCTTTCGTACAAGCCAGACTAAACTTACACCTCAAGACTCGGCGAATCCCGAGGCGCGGTGGGTTTTAAAGAATGAAGTCTCAAAACTTCTCACCCACCCCAAAGACCGTGAATTTTTTGAAAAGATAACGTTCGAACTTCCTTAGCGCATACTGAGGTACCCGTAGATGTCCTCAAGCGCTTTGACCGCATCCCCCGCGGAAATGTTGTTTTGATGGTACAGTCCGTCCGTACAGTCGCCTGCAGCCCACGCTCCCTCAATTGAGGTTCGTTGCGTGCGAGGGTCGACGACGATTCGATTGTACTGGTCAAGCTTCACCAGATCCTTCACAAAGGAAGTGTTCGGCAGCATGCCGATTTCGACAAAAATACCGGCAACAGGGAGCTCATGCTTCTCGTTAGTTTCTTTATCAAGGTACACAAGGCCGGTCACGAATTGCTCGCCTTTTACTTCGAGCGGTTCAACACTCCGGAGTGCTTTCATTTTTGGATTCGAGAGCACTTTTTCCACCGTAGCAGGATCTCCTTTGAATTCAGGGCTATGGTGCAGGAGCGTAACGCTTTTGGCGTAGGCAAGAAGCTGGGAAGCGGTATCAAAGGCGGCGTTGCCCCCGCCCACAACCGCGGTATCCATGTCGGCAAACAACGGCCCATCGCAAGAAGCACAGTAGGTGAGGCCTTTCTGGTCGAACTCGGCGGCGCCGGGAACCGGCAATTTTTTGCGCGCGGCGCCGGCAGTGATAAGGATTGTCTTTGCGGTGTACGTATTCTTGTTTGTCTGTATTGAAAAGAGTCCCTCTGTTTTTGTGATGGCAACGGCCCTCTCGCCTTCAGCAATAGTGATGAAGGTATCGGCATATGCCTTGAGATGCTCTTTGAGTTTATGGGCGAAGTCAGCTCCGGTGATTGAAATTTCACCTATCCAGTTTTGAATTTCGCCCGAGACGTTGCTTTGTCCACCCCAGTCGTCAGTGACGAAGATGGTTTTCAAGTGCTTGCGGGAAGCATACACTCCGGCGGCAACGCCGGCAGGTCCGCCGCCAATGATTGCCAAATCAAACATGAATCAAGAATAAGGGATAAGGAATGAGAATAATAGTAACAAATAATGTGACAAAAAACATCCGCCCTGCGGGCGGATGCCTGATTCATGTTTCTTGATTCCTACTTCAGCTTTGAACGTCGTAGGAACGCCGGTACGGCGCCCCAATCATCATCCGAAGCGTCGCTTGCCGGTCGCGGCTCTTCAGCCCCTCGAAGCGTCGCTTGCCGGTCGCGGCTCTTCAGCCCCT
>Ga0155796_115_pt1 | contig 26031 bp, 28 predicted proteins | sample RifCSPlowO2_01_FD_107450 | JGI IMG/M metagenome (GOLD analysis project Ga0155796, IMG submission 107450) | Candidatus Kaiserbacteria bacterium RIFCSPLOWO2_01_FULL_51_21 | reverse complement strand
ATCGTCTCCGGACCTCTCTCGGTTGGATATCAGAGCGGCGGCGGGCTTGTGCTCGGCGCTTCAACGGAGGCGCTGCCGGCGGAGCAGTGTGACGCCTACCTCGATAGCTATATTCGGTACGGTCGCGTTAATAATGAAAACGACGTGCGCAGACTTCAGACCTTCCTTCGCGACTTCGAGGCGTTTGGAAATCTCCAAGAGACCGGCATGTATGATTTTCCCTCGCTCTCGGCAGTGAATGCTTTCCAGATGAAGTACGCCGGAGATATTCTTGTGCCATGGGGCGCCACCGGTCCAACCGGTTATGTCTACTACACGACCAAAAAGAAAATAAACGAAATTTACTGCAAGTTCACTACGCAGTTTCCTCTCACGGCAGACCAGGAAGCGGAAATAGCGCGTATCAGGGCGCTTGGTGAAACTTTCACTCCTGCGAGCACGGTCGCTCCGTCTTCAACACCGGCGCCGGATCAGAGTTCACCGGACAGTCAAACTCCCGAGGTGGGAGTAAACAACTCAGGTACTGGCCAGGTTGCAGGAGCGGAAGCTTCTTCAGGGAAGAGTGGCTCGTGGCTCGGCAGAATTTTAAACTGGCTCTTCGGAAACTAATAGCAAGGTTACATGAGGCGAGCTTTTTGCGGCTTAAACCTAGGCCCCAGAAAGCTCGCCTCAATGAGGAGGCAGCCGCTCGTCCAAGCGCAAAACACAGGAGGAACGAACGATGGCCATGTCGGTCACGTCTGAACAGCATACCCACCAGTCTGTCGTGGGAGATGGAGCGCGCAAGGCGCCTCGCGAGGTTTGCTCCAGCCCGGAGGGTCTTTTCCAGGCCCGCATCACCGAAGGTATCTGCCGAATTTCGCTGCGCGCGCCCTGGGCGACAACCACTTTCCAGAAGTAACCTCGAATCCTGCCAAGGCGGGATTGAATTCTTGATTCTTGAGCCTCCGCGTAAGTTTTTTCTGTGGACAACAGAAAAAACTTGCCGGAGGCTCTTCATATTCCCAGCCGGGATTTTGCATTCTTATGTATATTGTGGTATAATTACAATATGCGAAATATCAAACACTCCTTCGTGCCGCATGAGGATAATGATTTTCGGCCGTATCTCTTACGCGCCGGAGGCATTGCACTCTTTGTCGCACTCATTGTCGGCACAGCACTCGGGTCGGGAGCATATCGCCTCACGCTTCGCGGAAGCGATTATCTCGCCTCCGTTCTTCCGGCGGTTCTCATTGACCTCGCTAATACTGATCGGACTTTAAACACGCTTGGCGCACTCACCGTAAATCCCACTCTTATAGCGGCGGCACAACTTAAAGCCAATGACATGGCGGCAAAGGGCTATTTTGCGCACCAAAGTCCCGACGGCAAGAGCCCCTGGTATTGGTTCACGCAAGCGGGTTACGAGTATCGGTATGCCGGAGAAAATCTTGCGATAAACTTTGACGACTCGGCAATGGTTAATACCGCCTGGATGAATTCGCCCGGACATCGCGCGAATCTTCTCAACAACCATTTCACTGAGATCGGCATTGCAACGGCGCAAGGGTTCTATGAAGGTCAGCCAACCACGTTCGTCGTGCAGCTTTTTGGCAGTCGCGCGCTTGCCGCCGAAGCAGAAACAACGGGAACAGCGTCAACACCCGGCGCGACTCAAAATGGATCGGAGACTGCTCCCTCCGCTTTGAACTCGGTAGTGGCGGGGGAGTCGGTTGTTCCTATTGTCTCTGATGCGGTGACCGACGGGGACGGCAAACAAATTTTCGTTGCCGTTCGAAATGCCAATATAGCGCCTTCGGAGGAAGAGGGAGTTCTGCCTGCCCCGCCTCAGAGAGAGGTATCGGCAAATCCTTCCTCCTTCGCGGCGGTATCGGAGCGCACTCTTTCAAGCCCCTCCTCACTTCTTTATGTCATCTACATCGGTATCGGAATCGTGCTTCTCGTTCTTGCCCTCGCAACGCTTCGCGTGAAGCACCCGCACCGAATCAAACACGGCGGAGCACTACTCGTTCTCGCGTTACTTCTCATCGCGCTCTACCTGCTCTTTAGAACTCCCATGTTCTCCTCTCTCCAAATTCTCTAGCCCGTTGGCGGCACCAACGCCCCCATCAATCTATTTGTGGTCTCATTCGTACGAATGGTGGAGTAGCTATTTTTGAATTCGTCAAAGGATTTTTCTGGAGTGCAGTATCCTTCTATATGCACATGGTGTTAAAATAAACGCATGAAGCGACTCTACATCGTTTTCTTCCATTGGCTTCCGCTTGCGGCGGCGATCACCGGTATCTGCGGCAGTATGTATCTCGTGGTCCAATACAGCTTTCGCGCCTCGCTCAACGACCCGCAGATTCAAATGGCGGGTGATGCGGTTCGCGCGCTCGAGGCTGGCAGTGTACCGGCGGAGGTTGTGCCGCGCTACCTCTTTGACGCAGGTAAGAGCCTCTCGCCCTTCATTGCCGTCTATGACGGAAGCGGCAATCCACTTGAATCATCGGCATACATTGATGGAAAGCCGCCGCATCCGCCCGAAGGAATCTTCCAAAGCGCAAGGAGCGTGGGAGAGAATCGGGTAACCTGGCAACCTAATCCCGAAACGCGCATTGCGCTTGTCGTTCGCCCCGTAGCGATAGAATCCGGCTGGTTTGTCGCCGCCGGGCGCAATATGCGCGAAGTTGAAGCACGAGAAGCGGCTCTCACCGATATAGTTGGTTTTTCCTATGGAGCAATGCTTATTCTCACCTTCCTTCTTGAATTTTTTGGAGATTATCTCCGCCGCAGGCAGAGTTGACCCCGTTGAGAGTACGCGGGCGCAGTATTTCAGTACCGATACCATAAGTACCTCACGAGTTGATGAGCACGGTTCTCTGCGCAAAAAATTCACAGCGCACGCGCCCTACTTCTAACGGGGTTGACTAAAAAACTTAGAAATGCTCTAATCCCTGCGTATTTTGCGTATGAAAGGATTATTTGCATTTTTTGCCCAAAAAATAGTGTTACTCGGGATTCTTGGCGTTGTCTTGGGCGCCGGAGTGGTTGCCTTTTTTGCAGGCGGCGGCAGTAACGGCACGGAAGTTCTTATTGTGCATCCGAGTAAATTTGTTCAGGAGGTGTCGGTTTCCGGCAAGGTTATTGCGGCACAGGATGTCGACCTCGGATTCGCTCAAAGCGGACGTATTTCACGTGTGTACGCGAATGTGGGACAAAGGGTCGCTCTCGGTTCGCTTCTCGCTGAAGTGGAAAACGGCGATTTGCGTGCCACGGTGCTTCAAAAACAGGCGGCGTTTGAGGCGGCAGAGGCGGAGCTTTCCCGACTTCAGAGCGGCACTCGGGAAAAGGGAGCTCTTGAACAGGCGAATGAAGTGGTCATAAATGCCATCCGTGATGCTTACATCTCTGCTGATGATGCGGTACACAACAGCATCGATCAATTTGTAAGCAATCCGCGCACGCCAAATCCGCAGTTAAATTTTACTGTTTTAGATTCTCAGATTGTAACTAATTTCATCGTAAAGCGTGTTACCGTCGAGCCCATGCTCCAAATTTGGCAGGCGACAACAGTAGTGCTCTCTCCCTCAAGCGACCTCTCTTCTTCTGCGGCAGCGGCGCAGGTTAATCTCGTCGCAGTCTCAGCGTTTCTTTCAGACGCCGCCGCCGCACTTGCGCAGGCAAGCATCTCAGCAAGCCTTACCCAAACGAAACTTGACGGCTACGTAAGCGATGTCGCGGCCGCCCGTACCAGTATCGGGAGCGCAATCACCGCGCTTACAAGCGCGGTGACGGCCGAGCGGGACGCGCGCGCTGACCTTGATGCAACCCCGGAGACTATTGCCGCGCAGGCCGCGCGAGTGAAGGCCGCTGAAGCGGAAGTAAGAAACGCACAAGCGCAACTCGAGAAATCATTTATTCGTGCGCCATTTGCCGGTGTCATTGCCAAAATGGACGCTAAGGTTGGCAAAATTATCTCGCCGAACACGCCAGAGATATCGCTTATCAGCACGGGTGCCTTTCAAATCGAAAGTTTTGTTCCTGAAATTAACATAGCGCTTCTTCGTACCGGAAATCCGGCAGTTGTTACTCTTGACGCCTATGGCGATACGCTCTTTGCCGCGAAAGTGGTTTCAATCGACCCGGCGGAAACCGTACAGGACGGCGTTTCAACCTACCGGGCACTCCTTGAATTTGACGCGCAGGACCCGCGCATTAAATCTGGTATGACCGCAAACATTGTAATCACCACAAAAGAAAAAGAAGGAGTGATTGCCGTGCCGCAGGGCATCGTGGTTTCGCGGGATGGCAAAAAGTATGTTCCCATCCTTAAAAGCAAAGCAACCGTGGAGAAGGAAGTGACGGTGGGCGATGTCTCTTCGCGCGGGGACATTGAAATTCTCTCTGGTCTCACCGATGGCGATACGGTTATTCTCTCGGAAAACGCAAAGTAGCATGTTTTCCGGCCTCAATATCCGCATCGGCTTTTTCCTTGCCGTCCGGCAAATTAAAAGGGCAAGTCTCTGGACCACCTCGCTCATCATCTTTGTGATGGTGCTTACTTTTCTCAATCTTGTGGTGGTCTCCGGCATCTTGGTTGGTCTTATTGAAGGGTCTATCAATGCTTGGCATACGCAATACACCTCCGATGTCATCATTTCAACGCTTCCGGACAAAAAATACATTGAGGGGAGTCCCAACCTCATTGCGCTTATTAAAAGTCTTCCTGAAGTCGAGCAGATTTCAGCTCGCTACAGCGAAGGCGCAACACTTGAGGCAAACTATAAAACCAAGAAAGCGACCGAAAAGCCAAATCTCGTCGGTACGCAGATCGTCGGCATCAATCCGGAGGACGAAAATGCCGTAACCTTCCTTGCGTCTCGCATCAAAGAGGGTTCGTACCTGAAGTCCGGCGATTATGATGAGGTTTTGCTCGGAAAGTATCTTCTGGCGCAGTATGTGCCGGTTGACGACCCGAATTTTGCCGCGCTTCAAAAGACGACGGTTGGGACGAAAATCCGCCTTACCGTGGGGAAAGTCACGCGCGAAGTTACCGTCAAAGGAATTATTGACAGCAAGGTAGACTCGCTGACCCGAAACGTCTTCATGGTGGATTCACAGTTGCGGAGCATGATTGGGCGAAGTGACGGCAATGTCGATCAAATTATCGTTAAGCTCACTCCCGGCGCAGATCCGATTGCGCTTAAAGAGACGCTTCTTAGGAGCGGTGTCGACCGGGGAGCCCGAGTCCAGACCTATGCTGATGCCCAGCCGCAGTTTCTCAAAGACATCATCAATACCTTCAACATGCTTGGGACCGGCTTTTCCTCGATCGGGCTCATTGTCGCGAGCATAACGATTTTTATCGTCGTTTTCATTAACGCTTACACGCGGCGCAAATTTATCGGCATTCTCAAAGGCATCGGCATTACCGGAAAGGCGATTGAGATCTCCTACGTGTTCCAATCCATTTTTTACGCCTTGGTTGGTTCCACCATCGGGCTTCTTCTCGTGTACCTACTTCTCGTGCCGCTCTTTTTGGCGCATCCCATTGATTTTCCTTTCAGTGACGGCATTCTCGTTGCACCGGTAGGGCAGACGATTTTCCGCGTGTTTCTCCTCGTGTTCGCGACCGTTATTGCAGGGTACCTTCCGGCGTGGATGATTGTGCGGCGCAATACTCTTGATTCCATTTTAGGGCGAAATTGACTCTATGATTAAAACCAAAAATTTAATCAAGACATTCCAAACCGGCGGCATTGAAACCAAGGTGCTTCGCGGCATTGATTTTGAAGCGAAAAGCGGCGAGTTTATCGCCATTATGGGCCGCTCGGGCGCCGGCAAGAGCACTTTCCTCTACCAAATGTCACTCCTTGATGAACCGACCGAAGGAGACATTATGATTGACGGGAAGGACAGTGCGGCAATGACGGCGGAGGAAAAGACTGGGTTTCGTTTGGAAAAGTTTGGCTACGTATTCCAGGACTATGCGCTCCTGCCGGAGCTCACGGCTCTTGAGAATGTTCTTTTGCCGCTCCTCATGCAGGGGCGCTCCCGCCAAAGCGCAAGTGAGCTCGCCGCAACGGCTCTTGCAAGCGTCGGATTAGGCGACCATCTGCATCAGCTGCCGGGCGAGCTTTCCGGCGGGGAGCAGCAGCGGGTGGCGATCGCCCGCGCCGTCGCGCACAGCCCAAGGATTCTCTTTGCCGATGAGCCGACCGCGAACCTTGATCGACAAGCCTCCGCGCGTATTATGGAAATTTTTACCGACCTCCACCGGAAGGGACAGACGATTATTATGATTACGCACGAGGATGAGTACGCGAAATTCGCGGAGAGGGTAATCCAGATTGATGAAGGGAGAATAGTTTCGGTACAATTAAACCAATGATTCGCAAAGGAATGGTATTTGGGGTATTTGATGGGCTTCACAAAGGACACCGATATTTTTTCACTGAAGCCGCGAAGCGCTGTGAGACGCTTGTGGTGGTTGTCGCTCGTCCGGAAACAAATACAGCACTGAAAGCTCGCGTGCCAAAACAGTCGCTTGAAGAGCGCATCAAAAAAATTCAGGAGTTTAATCGTGATTTTCTAGTCATTCCCGGCGACCAGGAACTCGGACAATGGCAGGTCGTCAAAACTCACTCACCTGACGCCATTTTGCTTGGTCATGACCAACAAAAACTCAAAGAAGCCCTTGCCGAAATGAGAGTACCGTTTATTTTTCTTTCTCGTTACTCAGCTCGCATTCATCCACGGCCGTAAGGCCGTGGATGAATGCGAGGGGAGACGAAAGGGATCGGGGAAACTGTAGTTTCCCCGTAGAGGAGAACAGCCCCGCCCTTTCTTGAAGAAAGGGCGGGGCGTCAGGAACCGAGGGTTCCTGAAGTGAAGATGCCATGGGCGTAAGCCCGTGGAGCTTCACCGATGATGGGTTGGAAGCAGGTAGTCGCGCAGGATAAACGAAATAAGAAGGGCTAGAGCAACAACCGCTACATACCCACCGACAATCACCTCGTAGGAGAATGGAATTGATTTGAATGTGCCAAGGACGATAGCCAAAGCCCAGGAAACAAGCGACACCGCGCCGCTCCCAAGAAGGAGCATTCGGTATCGTCCGAATTCGTCGGAAGAGGGAAGATGGGTGCCGACATGGCGCCGCAAGCGCGGGATGTGTGTGGTGTGGAAGAAAACGCCGTTCACCGCGATAACGGCGACTACCGTCATTTTCGCGAGGAATTTTGATGAAGCGAGGTAGCGTTCGGGGTCAAGCGAAAACAGGAGCGCGCCGGAGACAAGAAGTAGAATAAGTCCGGCGAACACAAAGCGGCTCCCAAGCAGGAGAAACCCCATCTCGGTCCGGGAAATTCTGTTGTCGCGGGCGGTTTTGAAAAACATGGCATCCGAGATGAATGCTCCACCGGCGCCGAGGGCAATACCGAACAAATGGACGGTAAGGAAGAGTGTCTTCTTGTCGGCGAAATCGAAAAATTCCATGATTTCCAGTATACGGGAAAATGCTACAATATCACTCTATGGGCGGGGAATACGTTACTCTCAAAATTTCAAATGGAAGTGAAATGCGCGGATGTGTCGCGCGGCCGGAAAGAGGAAACGGCTGCGGAGTTGTTATTTTACAGGAGGCGTTCGGGGTGAATGCGCATATTCGTAATGTTGCCGAGCGTTTTGCCCGCGAAGGATACCTCGCGATTGCGCCGGAACTCTACCACCGCAGCGGTGTTGGGGTTGAAATTCTCTACACGGATGGGCAAACGGCAGCTGCATACCGCGACAGCATTGTGGATGAACCGCTCGCGGCAGACTTGCGGGCGGCGTACGATTGGCTCAAATCCCAAGTTGGGGAAAAAATTGCTTCGGTTGGTTTCTGCATGGGCGGACGGGCATCGTTTTTCGCAAACGAAGTGCTTCCTCTCACCTGCGCCGTCTCTTTTTACGGCGGGCGAATCGCTGAAACACTGCTCGAGAAAGCAGAAGATTTGCATGGACCGCAGCTTATGCTGTGGGGAGGGCTTGATAAACACATCAAGTACAAGCAGAAACGCGCAATCGTCGATAGACTCGAGGAGCTCAAGAAATCCTACGTGAATGTTGATTTCTCCGATGCCGATCACGGCTTTTTCTGCGACGCAAGGGCAAACTACAATCCAAAAGCCGCCGCAATCGCCTGGCCGCTCACGCTCGCGTTCCTCAAACAGCACTGTGGCTAATAAGAAAAAACAGTCCGGAGACATTGAGACACTCATGCGCGCCGTCGTTGTGTTTCGCGACGCGCGCAACTGGAAGCAGTTCCACAATCCGAAGGATTCTGCCATATCTCTCGTGCTTGAGGCGGCGGAGGTCATGGAGCATTTTCAGTGGAAGAATAAGCCGGAAATGCGCGAACATGTGCGAAAGCATAAGCAAGATATCGCCGACGAGCTTTCCGATGTACTGTACTGGGTGCTCCTTATTGCGCACGACCTTGCTATCGATATTCCAAAGTCATTCAAGCGCAAACTCAAGGAAAATAAGCGCAAGTACCCGGTCGCGAAATCAAAGGGGAAGCATCATAAATATACCGCTTACACTTCCTGATAGTCGGCAACGGCCGATTGTCTTGTTACAGTGCATCATTCGTACGAATGGTAGAATAATCACATGCACGAAAGAAAATCAGAAAAGGAACTGGAGCGGACGATGAAGGCTCTCGCAAATCGCCGGCGGCTTGCAATTCTGCGATTACTCAGAAAGGAAAAAGAAATGACGGTCGGGGCTCTTGCCGACCAGATCAGACTGTCGTTCCGATCAACCTCAAAACATCTTTTGGTGCTTTCGAATGCCGGCTTGGTCGAGTGCGAGCAGCGAAGCTCCCAAATGTTTTATTCCCTTGCTTCAGATATTCCCGAAGTCGCTCGCCGTGTTATTGTGCTTCTCTAGCCGTTCGCTAGCATTTCTCTGCTTTCATTCGCTCATTCGTACGAATGAGCGAATGAGATTTTATTTTTTGGTTTTTAATTTTTTGGTGTTGATTTTTGCGGTGTGATACGATGCACTGGCATGGAACGGCGCGAATTTGAAAAACTGGTCGCCGAAGGGTTCGCGGCGATTCCCGAGCGGTTCCGCAAGCGGGTAAAAAACGTCGTTTTTCTCGTTGAAGACGAGCCCTCGGATGAAGTGCGGCGGCGAGAGGGCCTCGCTTCGGACGAAACGCTTCTTGGGCATTATACGGGATTGCCAATCTCGGAGCGTGGCGATACCTACGGTGTTGGAGCGACACTTCCCGACACTATTTTGATATATCAAAATCCGATCGAGGAAGAAGCCCGGGGCGATCTAAAACAGATTCAAGCAATTATAGCTGATACGGTCTGGCACGAGATCGCGCACCATTTTGGTTTTGACGAGGGGGAGGTGCGAGAGCGTGAGAAGAGGAGGGCAAAGGAGTAGAATGGCGGAATGGAACCGCTGGCGTCAAAAATCCGCCCCAAAAACTTGGAGGAGTTCATCGGCCAAGAGCATTTGGTCGGTGAGGGAAAGCCTATCGCAACGGCTATCAAGGAAAAGCATCTTTTCTCTTTTATTCTTTGGGGACCGCCGGGCTCCGGAAAAACAACACTTGCGAGAATTTATGCAAACAGTTTAGACGCGGAGATGTTTGAGCTCTCTGCGGTCTCTGCGGGAAAAGCCGATATCCAGAAAATTCTTGAGACAGGTACTCTCATCAAACCAAGAATTCTTTTTCTCGACGAGATACACCGCTTCAACAAGGCCCAGCAAGCGTTTCTTCTTCCTTATGTCGAAAATGGAAAGCTCACGCTCATCGGCGCAACGACCGAGAATCCGAGTTTCGAAGTGATCTCGCCGCTTCTTTCACGCTGTCGGGTTTTTGTTTTAAACGAACACTCGGCGGGTGAGATGGGCAAAATCATCAAACGCACGAATCTAAAGATTCCAAAGGGTGCACAGGATTGGCTCATCGAGATGGCAAATGGCGATGCGCGGCAGGCGATTTCCCTTCTGGAAACCGCAGATAAGCTGTATGGAAAAATAACCTTCGACACGCTCAAAGAGGCGCTCCAATCCAAGCACCTCCGGTATGATAAAAAGGGGGAGGAGCATTACAACACCATAAGTGCGTTCATTAAAAGCATGCGGGCGAGCCAGCCGGACGCCGCGCTGTATTATCTTGCACGAATGGTGGATGCCGGGGAGGACCCGAAATTTATCGCACGGCGCATGGTGATTTTTGCAAGCGAAGATATTGGGCTTGCGCAGCCAACTGCGTTAGTGATAGTGAACGAGGTATTTCGCGCGTGCGAAATGATTGGCTACCCGGAATGCGCCATCAATCTCGCCCATGGCGTCGCCTACTTGGCGCAGGCAAAAAAGAGCCGCGATTCTTATAACGCTTTTAACTTGGCGATGGAAGATGTTAAAAAATATGGCAACCTGCCGGTTCCTCTAAAAATCCGAAACGCTCCGACTAGACTTATGAAAGAACTTGAATACGGCAAGGGATATCAAAAATACGACACCGAGAGCTATCTCCCCGACAAACTCAAAGGAAAAAAGTATTTAAAATAGAACATGAGAAATTATTATGACATATCATAATTTTTTTGAGGGTGTATCTTTATTTGCAAAAAGAAGAAATATTTGAAGGAAAAAAAGTAATTCTTGAAAGGGAAAAAGTGTTTAAAAAAAGAAGTAGTTGCCCGCGGTATGCTTCGGCGGGCAACTACTGGTGATTCTTTTTTTCTAGCGCCTAGCGGATTGATCGATACCCGCCGGGAACACCGTGTTTTGAGAACACGATCTGCCAAAGCTGGTTCCGGCGAGCGCGAAACGAGCCTGCGCAGGAGAGGAGAAAGTAGCACCACATCCGTTTGAACCGTTCGTCGTAGGAACTCTGGAGTTTCTCCCATGCTTCGACGAAATTTCGGTGCCACGCCATGAGCGTCGTGTCGTAGTCGGCGCCGAAATTGTGCCAGTCCTCGATTATGAAACGCCGTCCTGCCGCTTGCACGATGTGTTCCGCACTGGGGATCTGCCCGCCCGGGAAAACGTACTTGTTAATCCACGGGTTGATACCGCCGCTTCCCCCAATGCTTTGAAGGAAGAAGAGGCCTTCATCCTTGAGAAGCGTTGCCACCTCTCCCATGAAGAGAGCGTGGTTTTTCCGCCCCACGTGCTCGAACATGCCAAGAGAAACGATGTGGTCGAACGGTTCGGGGTACTTTTCGCGCACCTCACGGTAATCGAGCAGACAAAGCTCCACGGGAAGTCCGGCACAAAGCTTCCTGCCGAGTACCACTTGTTCCTTTGAAATGGTAACGCCGACAACAGATACGCCGTACTGCTCGGCTGCGTATTTGGCGAAACTGCCAAAACCGCAGCCAATGTCGAGAACTCGCTGTCCCGCCCGCAGTGCCAATTTGTCGCACACGAGCTTCAACTTGTTCTCCTGCGCCTCATTGAGGTTCGCGGCTTCTTTCCAATAGCCGCAGGTGTAGGTGAGGCGCCGGTCAAGCATTGCGATGAAAAGGTCGTTACCACGGTCGTAGTGGCGTTCGGCGACCTCACGCGAGAGCTCGATGCTCTGAAGATTACTCACCTTGCTTGTAAACCACAGAGCCATTCTTCGGGGGTCTTTGCTTTCCTTTCGTTGCGCGCGGATTCGGTAGAATAGCTCATCGAGCGCTTCGCAGTCCCACCAGCCGTCCATGTACGCTTCGCCAAGTCCGCGCGATCCGTGTAAGAGCGCCCGCCGATAGAGACGGGAGTCATGCACAGCGATGTCATAGGGGCGCGTACCGCCGACTTCGATTCCAGCCTTTCGAAGCATGGTTTTTGCCTGTCGTTCGAAGGGTCCTTGCATTACACATTATCCTCTCACAGGTCTCTGGTGAGATACGATAGAGCAGATATACATGAGAGTCAACGCCGCCGATTGCCAACAAGTTGTGATAAACCAGTGTGATACCATATACCTATGAAAACACTCGGGATTCTCGGCAGTTTGCGCAAAGATTCGCTTAATCGGAAGCTGCTCAATGCGGTGGTGAAGCTCGCTCCTGAAGGTATGGAAGTTGAAATCTATGACCGGCTTGGGAAATTTCCGATTTTTAACGATGACTTAACTCACAATCCACCGGAAGTGGTGAAAGAATTCAAACAGAAAGTTCGTGGAGTGGATGCTCTTCTTTTCGTGTCGCCCGAATACAATTACTCGATTCCAGGAGGGCTCAAGAACGCGATCGACTGGGGCTCGCGGCCGCCGAGAGACAATTGTTTTGACGGCAAGCCCGCCGCGATCATGGGGGTAGCGGGGCGCCTTGGCGGCACGATGAGGATGCAGTATCACCTGCGGCAGGTGATGGTTACCTTGAATATGTATCCTATCAATAAGGAATTATTTGTCCGTGAAGGAGCCTTAAAATTCGATGCGGCGGGAACCCTCAGGGATGAGCCTACCAGAAAGGCGGTAGAGGAAGAGCTCGCTGCTTTAAAAGTGTGGACAGAAAAACTGTCAAAACAGTAATCGTATTGGTATTTCCACATCGGTAATCCCGGCGGGAGAAGCAAAAAGGGTATACTGGTGGTCATGATCTATGTGTACGCGTTTCTTGCTGGCGGGGCGGTGACGGTTGCCGTCACTTTTTTTGAATTTTTAGGCGCTCGGACGCTTTCGGGATTTTTTGCTATCATGCCGGTTTCCACCTGGGTTTCGTACCTGTTCATCGGGCAAATTGAAGAACCCGGGTTTGTGGCACGGCATGCGCTGTTTGTCATCCTCGGCACCGTTGTCGCCTGGTTTCCGTATATGTTTACTATCTATTTTCTTGCTCCAAGAATTGGAACGAATAAAGCGATACTGGTCGGTTTAATCGTATTTGGTGTCTTGAGCCTCATATTTCTAAAATTTTACCGCCTCTGACGGCGGGGTGGATAGCTTGCTGGCGCATTCAGGCAGGGTTTTCTACAATAAAACTAAAGGGTCGAAATGTTATGCATGTAATTAATGCACACAACACATGAAAGTGCTTCACATGATTTCGTTCACGTTGCTCGTCGTTGGCGGCCTTAATTGGGGACTCGTGGGTCTCTCAGGCTTTGTCGGGGGCAACTGGAACATAGTCAACCTCGTTCTCGGCTCAGTGCCGGTGCTTGAGTGGATTGTATACGTGTTGGTTGGCCTTTCGGCTGTTTATCTTGCAGCAACACATAAACAGACATGCAAATTGTGCATGGGCGGGTCCTCGGCGGTTGGCATGGGCGGAGGAGGCTCTCCGATGATGTAGTTTCTTTGTTCTTTTAGTAGCAAATCGCCGCATCCCTCGGGGATGCGGCGATTTGCTATACTTTGCCTATAGTGGTGTTTTCAGCAAAATGAAAAAAACAGAAACAGCCATTTTTGCCGCCGGATGCTTTTGGGGCCTAGAGGTGACGTTTCGCGACACCAAAGGAGTCCAAGATGTCATTGTGGGCTACACCGGGGGCACGAAGGATTACCCAACCTATGAACAAGTGTGCTCGGGAAAAACCGGTCATGCTGAAGCGGTACAAGTAACCTACAACCCACAACTAACAACCCGTTCAGGGTCGAACGACCTACAACGAGCTACTCAACGTATTTTTTGAAAGCCACGACCCAACAACCCTCAACGAGCAGGGGCCTGATGTCGGGGAACAGTATCGCTCGGCTATTTTTTACCTGAGCAAAGAGCAAAAACGGCTCGCCGAAGGGAAAATAAAAGAGCTCGGGGAGAAAAAGCGCTTTAACCGGCACATTGTAACCGAGGTGGTGCCCGCTGCAGGGTTCTGGAAAGCGGAGGAGTACCATCAGCGGTATCTTGAAAAGCACGGAAAAGCGGTTTGCCCTGTATAATACGGATATGGCGAAAAAAGAAATAAAGAGGCATCAGAAAATTCCCGCGAGCGGCATCTGGCAAGCGCCGCGTATCGAAGGAAAAGTTCGCAACCGCGGCATTAAGGAAAAAGGAAAAAAAAGAGCCCGCAGCTAGAACTCTTTGGAGTTGCTACCCTTTGAAAATCGCTTCTTTAGCCAGCGGGTGAGTCCGCCGGTTTGTCTCTGCCAATAGAGAATGCCGAGGATGATAATGACAAGCGCCACAAAAGCGATTTCCGCGTAACTTTCGGCATTTTGGACGTGCGTAGCAATTTTTTCATAGCCTGCAAATCCCGCATAGCCGATATAGAGGAAGATAAAACCGCGAATTGTATCGCCGATCATTGTGGCGGTGAGGAAGACGCGAAGCGGCAATTTGATAACACCGGAGACAATCGACAGGGCAAGCGAGGGCACGACCGGAATACTGCGCAGGAATGTCAAGATAAGAAGGTCCTTCCATGAGCCGCGAAAGTAGGAGCCCATATGTTCAATTTCGGCATGCGAAATATTAAAGTATTTCCCGATACGGGGGAGTATGAGGTCCTCTGCTTTGTCGGCGATGTAGTACCAGAGCCAACTGCCTCCGGTTTTGCCGATTGCACCAAGAACGGCAAGAAAGAAAATTCCTGCAACGGCGTAGTGTTGAAGGAGTGCGACGGAGCCGGCGGTGGTCATGATGATGGGCGCCGGAATGGTCGCGATTACCTCCTCAACGAACGAGCCGAAAAAAACGAACTGGTGAAGGGGAACCTGGCGTGCCAGGGAGTAAAGCGCTGTTCCAAGACCGAAAAAATCAAGCATACAAGCTATTGTAGGACATTTCCGGCTTTATCCCAATGGGATTCCACAGATTGTATTTCTCCTTAGAATGTGCCAAGATAAGGTATTGTGTAAGGTTCTCGTAAGTTAAAGTGCTTCGACACTCGAAACCAAGGGAGGTCGTCTTACACCGAATTAGTCAGTAGAGATAATAGAAATGGCAAAGAAACTGTATGTTGGCGGGCTGCCGTACAGCACGACCGACAGCGAACTCGCCGATGCGTTCTCAAAGGCGGGTGCTGTTGAATCTGCATCGGTTATTACCGATCGCATGACGGGCCGCTCGAAAGGGTTTGGCTTCGTTGAGATGGCATCTGATGCGGAGGCAGAGGCCGCAATCCAGATGTGGAACGGCAAGGATTTCGGGGGTCGCACCATCACGGTGGACGCCGCGCGTCCGATGGCGGAGAGACCCGCTCGGCGCTTTGGCGGAGACACCTCACGCGGCGGGAATTACTAAAACTATCCGCGGTTATAAAGCCCCGCCCTGGACTAGAGCTCGGCGGGGCTTTGCGTTTACTCGATTCGCAGAAAGCCACGGCTGTAAAGCCGTGGATCAATGCGAATAGAGACGAAAGGGGTCGGGGAAACTGTAGTTTCCCCGTGGAGGAGAACAGTCTCGTCCCGCTTACAGCGGGACGAGGCGTCAGGAACCGAGGGTTCCTGAAGTGAAGATGTCACGGCCGTAAAGCCATGGCATCTTCACACACCCCTCGATTTGCATTACCCTTCCCAACAGGGTTATACTTTTGATAGAATTTAATATTAGTGCCCTTTATAAAAAAACCAATAATGAAGAAACTTTCTAGGAATGAATACATCGCGGTTATCGGGGGATTAGCTGTTGTTTTAGTTGCGTTTATCTTTAATGGCATGCCAAATATTGGTAATACCCCGCTTCCGGGTGCGGCAGGGTTCTCTCAAGAGCCGCAGAATGAAAATTTAATTGTCCAAGATACAGTAATCGGCACTGGTGCCGTCGCAGAACTCGGTAAAATGCTCACTGTCAATTACACCGGCACGCTTCAAGACGGCACGGTGTTCGACAGTTCGGCAAGTCGCGGTGTTCCTTTTACCTTTACTCTTGGAGCTCACGAAGTAATACAGGGTTGGGACCAGGGACTTGTGGGAATGAAAGTCGGGGGGAAGAGGGTCATTGTTGTTCCTCCCACACTCGGGTATGGCGATCGGCAAATCGGTTCCATTCCGCCCGATTCCACGCTTATTTTTATGGTTGAGCTGCTTGACGTAAAAGACGCTTCACCTGAACAGTTATAATTATCAATTAAGATATTCGCTATGAATAAACTCGTCATACCATTAGCTATCCTCGTCATTATCGTGGTGGGGGCCCTGGTATGGTCTCAACAAGGAGTGAAGAATGGGGGAGAGGCGACCGTGACGCGGCTGGTGCCGGAAGGGCAGCCGGTTCGAGTTGCCATCATTAACTATCTTCCTGGCATTCTCGATGGGCCTATACGCGGACTCAAGAAGGGTATGACAGATCTCGGTTATGAGGAGGGAAAGGACATCATGTACACGCAATATGAAGCGGTTGGCAATTTCGACAAAATGGTCGCCGATGCCAAAGACGTTATTCAAAACAACAAAGCGGATGTTATCGTCGGTAATCCCGGCGAAGGAGCACAGGCGGCTCTCAAAGCGGCTCAAGAGCTTGGGAATACCGTGTTCCCGATTCTCTATATGCTTTCCTTTGATCCCTTGGCGATGAAACTCATCAATAGTTTTCAATCATCCGGCAACCAGGTAACCGGTGTTGCCGTTGACCTTTCCTATCTCACCGGCCGGCGCTTGGAGTTCTTGCGCCAGATGGCTCCGAATGCCAAGAAACTTGGCATTATTGTTGGTGTGAGCGTGTTAGATATTACTGCCCAAAAAGGACTCGATGAGGTGCTGAAACAAGCGCCGGCACTCGGCTTCGAAATTAAACGCTACGACACTAAAGCTTTCCCCGGCCCCTCTGGGGACGCCGATGTTGCTAAGATAGCTGAATCAATAAAGCCGGGAGAAATCGATGCCTTCTACCGCATGCTCGGTCCGGTGACCTCTTCTCCGGGGACGATTGCCGCCTATGCGAAGATGGGCGAGCGCTTGAAGATCCCGACAGAATTCTTCGGGCATGAACCTGGTTCGCTCTTCAACTACGATAATGATTATGACGACTCGGGCATTCAGCTTGCCACGCTTCTCGATAAAGTCATCAAAGGGGTGAAGCCAACCGATATCCCAAGCGAGAATGCAAGAAAGTTTCTCTTCCGTCTTGACGATGGTGTCGCCAAGAGAATCGGCATTACCGTTCCAGAGGCTCTGCGAAGCATTGCGACCGAGGTGATTCCGGCCAAGTAGGACGCTCGCCTATCTTGTTTTCAGGAACCAGACTTCCCGCCTCCGGCGAGGCGGGATTCCTACCGCTCACCGCACGGTCGCGCCTCCGTCGCTTCTGCGACAGGAAAGAGGCGCGCTCCCTGTTGCGTGCGACTGCGCGAGTTTCCTGAAAACAAATAGGCTCGCTCTGACAGAAAATCCCCGCTAGCGCGGGGCTTTTCTAGCTGTTACACTCGAATTCATGCCAGCAATTTCTTTTGAAATACAGAAAAAAGACCGCGCGGGCGGACTTGCCCGCGCGGGAAAAATTACCACACCCCACGGAATCATTGAGACTCCGGCCTTCGTCGTTGTAGGCACCAAAGCAACGGTCAAATCGCTCACGCCGGAGCAAGTCAAAGCGCTTGGCGCGCAAGCGGTGCTCGGCAACACTTACCATCTCTATCTCCAACCGGGAGATGAGGTTGTCCGCGACGCTAGGGGACTTGGGAAATTCATGCATTGGGACGGCCCCACCGTCACGGATTCTGGCGGCTTTCAGGTATTCTCACTCGGCGCCGGTTTTGGCTACGGAAACACAAAATTTAAAAGTACTAGCGAGGAAGTCTCGCCCACTAAAAACAATACCCCACAAATCTATTCTAGTATTTTGCAAAATACTAGAATAGGTTTTGAAGCGGAATCAGAAGAAAAAGAAAAGAAATTGGTAAAAATTGACGAGAGGGGCGTTACCTTCCGCTCACATATTGACGGCGCGGAGCATCGCTTTACGCCGGAGAAATCAATTGAAATTCAGCACAACCTCGGCGCCGACATCATGTTTGCGTTTGACGAGTGCACGCTTCCGACCGCTCCAAAAGAATATCAACGCGAAGCGATGGAGCGGACCCACCGATGGGCAAAGCGCAGTCTCACCTCCCACTTGGAAGCCTTTCTTCTAAGTGGGAGCGCACAGGCACTTTTCGGAATTGTGCAGGGAGGTCGGCATGAAGACTTGCGAAAGGAGAGTGCCAAAACGATTGCGGGGATGAATTTCGACGGCTTTGGCATTGGCGGCTCTTTTTCAAAAGAAGATTTGGGCGAAACGCTTTCGCTCGTAAACTGGATATTACCTGAAGAAAGACCGCGCCATCTTTTGGGAATTGGGGAGCCGGAAGATCTCTTTCTCAGCATTCAAAACGGTTGTGATTTGTTTGATTGTGTATTGCCGACGAGATTGGGACGCAATGGGACGCTCTATACTGCGCGAGGCAAAATAAATATCACAAACGCGAAATATATTCGTGATTTTAGCCCGATCGATGAAGACTGCGGGTGCTACACTTGCACCAATTTTACGAGGGCCTACGTAGCCCATTTATTTCGCGCAAAAGAAATGCTTGCGGCGACCCTTGCCTCAATCCACAATCTGTATTTCATCGTGCATCTGGTGAAGAACATCCGGCAATCAATTCTTGATGATACTTTTGAAGAGACAAAGACCAATTTCATGGTTCAATATAAAAGAGAAAAAAGTTAACAAAAGTAGCAAAAAGCACTATAATTAAAAACAGCAAATGGGAGGCGAACATGGCATGGATCTTTTTTTGCGTAGCCCTTGTCGCGGCCTTGATTGGGTTCATCCCCCCCGATGGGGCTAGCTCTGGGATGTGGCAGATTCTATTCTACATTTTGCTTCTGCTGTCCCTGATATTCGCTGGCATCGGGTTGCTGGCAAAACGCGGGCTAGGCGAGCATCGTGGGGAGTAGCGGTGCCACGCTCCGAAGTAAAGGCCGTCGCTCCACGCGGCGGCTTTTTTGTTTGACCGCTTGACCAACATACTTTTTTCTATTTAATAAAAAGCGGACCGGAGACTGTTGCATCCAAAGCAGCAGAAAAACCCAAGAGCCCATAGGGTGACAGGGCCTAGCCATTGTCAATAGCGGTGGCGTGCGGGGCAGACGGTCTCGCCCATTCCCACCCCAGCTAATAGGGCTCGCCACGACAGAGCGGATAGCGGCTGGGTTAAAGCGGGCGACGACGGCCCGGTGCGAAAGCGCCGGGCCGATTACTTGGGCCTACCAGTTCGTGCTTATTTCGACGAGCGAGGTGAGGAAGCAAATACTTGGAGCTTCCGCAAGACCTTGAGTACTTGGTACTTAGAATGCGAAAGGTATACCGTTCCTGTAGGGAAAGCGTGGGAGTGTAATCACTCACACAATGTTCAAGTCGGCGTCGAATCAAAGGGTTCAATACTCTTTATGGAGTAATGGTGCCATGAGTACCCCCCTCTGGACCTTGCGCTGGCAAGCTGCCCTCAACGCCTTCGCAAGCCCCACTCAATACCTCATGCGATTTTGTGAACGCATGAACATCCAAGTGGGGGAATTCCATGCCGGGATGCGATGGAGTCCATGAAATGGTCATGTGGTCGTAACTTGCGCCATACAGAGGCAATGAAGCTGGCTGTCGATAGTTCCCCGTCGGATACAGCTCCTTTATATTATAATTTTGTAAATCCTCTATGCGGAAGTGACGCTCGACACCAACCACCTCGCCTGTTTTTGGCAAATGGTTCCAGGTGACTGAAACTGGCTTGTCAGGACCTAAGCTTTCGGGATTTGCCCAGTGAACACCATGGCCAGGAATGCATGCGCTGAGGTCTCTTCCACGCGGGTCATCGGGCCTTTTTAACGCGTTCGCGATTGAGTCAGTGGGCATCTGTTTTGCGGCGAGTACCCACCCTACTCCCAGGCCGATTATAAACGCAAGCATTATCAGGATAATTTTCTTTGGCGTTATCATGGATGTTGCGCGTTTCACAATACGGTGTGGAACGCAAATAAAATAATAAAGATTCTGCCGCTATTCTTCTCTTGTGTGTGAACGGTCCATTAAAATAAAAATAGAGCGAAGCATAGTGAAAAAATCAAAAAAACTCCTATGGCTATGCTACCATGCTTGTATGGTGGTTAGGTTTCAGGTGATGTGGAAAACTTTCCGGCGGTTTGTTTCTAGCTATAGCTCGTGGACTATCAGAAATAAGCTTCTCGGGGCGCTGGTGGGGCTTGTAGCCATAGCACTTATTCTGACCAATGTATCGTGGATTTTTTCAGTCCAATCTACCATCTCTGAGAGCATTATACGCTCACACGAAGAATTGGCGCGGTCAGCGGCTGTGCGAGTTGATGATTTTATCAATGCCAAAGTTCGCAATCTTATTTTACGGTCGCAAAGCGCGTCATTTATCCGAATGGATATTCCTGCCGCCAAGTTCGACATGTCTCTCATGCTTCGAGAGGATGGTGATCTGCAGGAAATTAGCTTTCTTGACCGAAGCGGGAAGGAAGTAATTAAACTGACGCCTGAGAAAGTGTTTGAAGCACAGGAGCTTACCGACCAACGTGACAGCGATAAGTTTAAGCTCGCCACCTTTCGGTATGGTATCGAATATCTCGGCCCCATATATTTTTCGCCCACGGGAGAACCGATGATGACGATTGCAGTGCCCGTGGTCATCCCTGAAGCGCGTCGAAATATTGAGCGCATCACGACCATTGAGCCCGGGTTGTTTCAGCGAAGCCCCGGAGACATTTTCGGTCTCATCTCTGCGGAAGTAGATATGAGTAATGTATTGCGGTCGGTGTCGACTATTTCTGTTGGTGAGTCGGGATATATCTATATCGTCGACGGCTCTGGTGTTCTCATTGCGCATCCCGATCAAGGGTTAGTTGAAAAAAGAACCAGCCTTGAGCAGGTTGATATTATACGCAGGCATATCGAGCTTGATCACGCACTGCGAGAAACAGGACAGGCGCATCAGGGCGAGACCGTGGCCACGAGTCGGGGTATGAGTGAAGCGCAGGAGGAGGTTCTCGCGACACACTATCATATGAACCGAACCGGGTGGGGAATTGTAGTACAGGAACCAGTGGAGTCGGTATTTTCACCGCTTATCAGAATGGAACAACTCGCGTTCGCTTTTCTGTTGTTTGGAATGCTTGCTACGGTGATTGCGGGAACGCGGCTTGCCAAACTCATCGCTCGACCGATTGGTATTCTTAAACGGGGAGCTGATATTATTGGCGAAGGTAATTTGGCTCATCGAATCGCCATTTCAAGCAAAGATGAGACGGGGGATTTGGCACGCTCATTCAATACGATGGCGGAAAAGTTAAGCCACTCAATTGAGGGGATTACTAACGCGCGCTTAATTGCGGAGAGTGAGCGCAACAAGCTCTCACTCGTTCTCTCCGGCGTAACCGACGCCGTCATTGCCGTTGATTTTAAATACACCATCATCTCGTTTAATCGAGCGGCCGAAGAACTGACCGGTTTTAAAGTATCTGATGCGCTCGGACAGCCTATAAGCCGCGTCGTGCGTCTGTTTGAAGGCCGGCATGAAATACCCTCGAGCGATTACTGTGCAAGTGCTGGACTTCCAAATGCGGTAGCGCCATTTGAGCGCCACACCATCCGACTGCTAAGCGCTGCGGGTGTCGAGCGAACCGTGCGTATCGCAACCGGTTCAATTGATGGAGCCTCAGCAATCGGTCTTGGATGTATTATGACCATCCATGATCTTTCACGGGAATTGATTGCCGAGCGCGCTAAAAGTCGTTTTATTTCAATTGCGGCGCACCAGATGCGTACCCCTCTCACAGGAATCAAGTGGGCGCTTCTCTCGCTTCTTGATGGTAGTTTGGGCACGATTAAAAAGGAGCAGCGCGACGTTCTTTTGAAGGGGCAAGCAGTCAACGAAAACATGATCTTGCTGGTGAACGATCTTCTTGATGTTGCGCGAATCGAAGAGGGGCGATTTGGGTATGAATTTGCGCGCTATGATTTTAAGGTTTTTCTTGAACGAATCGTTGAATTGATTCGTTTAGATCTTGAGAAAAAGAGGATTGTATTTTCATTGGTGGTCGCAGGAAATCTGCCATTATTACTTTTTGATATAGAAAAGTTGCGCATTGCTTTTCTCAATATTCTTGAGAATGCAATTAATTATACGCCCGAAGGGGGGACCATTGCGGTGCGGGTGGCGCGGCACGCTGATGTTGTTGAAACGATTGTTACTGATACCGGAATGGGTATTCCCCCGCACGATATGGAGCGTCTGTTTACCCGGTTTTTCCGCGGTTCAAATGCAGTGACCGTGCAGGTCGTTGGCAGCGGACTCGGATTGTTTCTAGCGCGAAGTATACTATTGGCGCACGGAGGTGATGTGAAGATTACCTCTATTGTTGGCGTCGGCACCACCGTGACGTTGGTGTTGCCGGTTAACCAAAGCAAGATACCGCACCAGCTCCTCAAAGGAAACACCGAGAGAAATATAACAATCCTTGGCTTGGGCGACACCCAACTATCGTAGCGACCTGGTGCTTGCGTACTTGGGTCCTTTATCTCCGTGCTATAGTCCTGTCGATGTCTCAATTTAAGATTGCACAAATGTTTAGACCCGCAGGCGACCCCAGCACCATCAGCCTTTGGCTGAGCTACGGGGCAGGTCAGCCTTCCATATTGTTTTTATGAGTGGCTTTAAAATTAGTTCACATTTTCAACCTGCAGGAGACCAACCCCGGGCTATTGCCGCGCTCGTGAAGGGCATTGAAAAGGACATACGTCACCAGACGCTTCTTGGAGTGACGGGTTCCGGCAAGACGTTCACGGTTGCAAACGTCATTCAAGAGGTACAGAAATCGACTCTTGTGATCGCGCACAATAAAACTCTTGCCGCCCAGCTCGCGCAGGAATATCGGGAATTTTTTCCCGACGCGGCAGTGCACTACTTTGTCTCCTACTACGATTACTACCAGCCGGAGGCCTACATGCCGGTGACCGATACCTATATTGAAAAGGAGGCAATGATAAACAAAGAGATAGACCGCCTGCGTCATGCCGCGACCCAAGCGCTTTTGACACGGCGCGATGTGATTGTGGTTGCTTCTGTATCGTGCATTTATGGCCTGGGAAGCCCGGAGGAATATCAAAAAGTAAATATTAAATTTCAAAAAGGGGAGCGAATTTCTAGAAAAGACATGCTTCGCAATTTAGTGCGGATTTATTTTGAACGCACGAACGCCGACCTCTCGCCCGGCATGTTCCGTGTGGTCGGAAATGCCATTGAAATTATGCCCATCAATGAAAAAGTGTTGTATCGACTCGACCTTTCAAACGACACTATTGAAACCATCACGATGATTGACGCTATTTCGCGGACGGTCATCGGAGCGCCGGAGGAGTTTTTTCTTTTTCCCGCAAAGCACTACATTACGTCCGAGGATGAGCGAGAGCGGGCAATCGCTGAAATCAAAGAAGAACTAAAACAGCAACTCAAGCGTTTCGAGCAAGAAGGAAAATTACTCGAAGCGGAGCGCCTCAAGCGGCGCACGAAGTATGATTTGGCGATGATAAAGGAAGTCGGCTATTGCAATGGCATCGAGAACTATTCACGACATTTTGACGGTCGCTCACCCGGTGAACCGCCTTTTACGCTTCTTGATTATTTCCCTCATACCAAAGACGGTACACCCGATTTCCTAACCATTATTGACGAGTCGCATGTCACCGTGCCGCAGATCGCCGGGATGTATGCGGGCGACCGATCACGCAAGGAAACATTGGTTGAGCATGGGTTTCGGCTTCCAAGCGCGGTTGATAACCGACCACTCAAGTTTGAAGAATTTGAGATGCGGGTGGGGCAAGTTATCTATACTTCTGCAACGCCGGGGCCCTATGAGCTCGAACACTCGCCGAAACCCGTCGAGCAGGTTATCCGCCCGACGGGGCTTATTGATCCGGAAATTGTCGTACGGCCGATCACTGCAAAAAATACCTATGGTGGCCAGATCGCCGATTTTATTATTGAGGCAGAGGCGACTATCAAAAAAGGAGATCGGGTGCTTGCAACGACCTTGACTAAGAAAATGGCGGAGGACTTGAGCGAATATCTCAAAGAAAAAGGAATGAAGGCGGAATACCTCCATAGCGATATCAAGACTATCGAACGCATCGAGATTCTTACGAAGTTTCGCAAAGGGGAGTTCGACTGTCTTGTCGGTGTAAACCTCTTGCGCGAGGGTTTGGACCTTCCCGAGGTTTCGCTCATCGGCATTTTAGATGCCGACAAAGAAGGCTTCCTGCGCTCCGAAACTGCGCTCATTCAGACTATCGGGCGTGCAGCGCGCAATATTGCCGGGCGTGTCATTTTGTATGCCGATACCGTAACGGGTTCAATGGAGAGGGCAATAGGCGAAACAAACCGTCGCCGCGCACTGCAAGTCGCCTATAACAAAAAACATGACATTACTCCGCAGACGATTATAAAAAGCATCCACGATATTACCGATCAACTGCGCTCCGAGCATGAAAAAGCCGTCGGAACTCTTCTTACGATTGACCGCGAACTGTATGCAAAAAATCCGCGCGGTGTTATGGCCGAAAAGAAACGGCAAATGAGCGCGGCGGTTAAAGAACTTGATTTCGAAACAGCAGCAATTCTTCGCGACGAAATTCGAGCACTTGAAGGAAAAAAGATGAATTATTAAAATTATCTGGGGAGCAGAAGGGTATGATATATCATACCTTCGACCTTAGCTTTAGAATGTGAGTATGTTCGAGTGTGGGCAATAAAACTATCAAACAAAATAAAAGAAATTACCATAAGTAATGAGGGAGTACTCATAAGTAATAACTACGAGACATGGACATCGCAGATACACAAGGAGGGGTGTGATATATCATACCCCTCCTTGTGTTAGTTTGTTTATGAGGATAACTTATTTTCGGAAATTATAGCCGGTCCAAGCAAGGTAGGCGCCGAGCGCAATGGCAACGTAGCTTATCCACGTGGGTAACATCCACCCTCCAATGGTAACATCCCATCCTTGCAAGACGCGCAACCCATGCCCGATTACGATAATCAAAAACAAAACTGCTGAAACACTAAAATACGTTTTGCGATCCATACGAAATATTACTGATAATGAGCTCACTGTTTTCAGTATCTCATTCCTCGCACCTTCAGTGAAGGTTGTTTATACACAGAAGGAGTGGTAGACTCTCTTCACTTACCCCTATGCCCAAGGCGCGGGGGTACTTGAAGTTATATGCCACAAGATTTTGATCAAAAAATCATAGTGAGAGGCACAAAAACGCACCTCAGTACCACAACATCACTACGATATATCGTAGTGATGTTGGCTACGGGGCGGGTAACTTAAACATATTGACTATGGAGGACAAGATTATCGTCAAAGGAGCCAAGACGCACAACCTGAAAAATGTGACGGTTGAAATGCCGCGCAACAAAATGATCGTGTTTACGGGGATTTCCGGTTCAGGAAAGTCGTCGTTGGCATTCGACACGATTTTTGCCGAGGGTCAGCGGCGCTATATTGAGTCGCTTTCCTCCTATGCCCGCCAGTTCTTGCGACAGATGCAAAAACCCGATGTAGAGGAAATCTCCGGACTTTCCCCGGCAATCTCCATTGATCAAAGTTCACGTTCAAATAATCCCCGCTCAACCGTGGCAACGATCACGGAAATTTACGATTATATGCGTATCCTCTTTGCGCGGGTTGGCAAGCCCCATTGCCTCACCTGCGGCCGCGAAATCAAAAAACTTTCGAATGAGGAAATTATGGACACCATTCTCAAATCAGTTCAGACCGCGGGAGCCAAGTCAGTGAATAAAAAAGTGATGGGTGTTTCCTACAGTGATTTGAAGTTGCGCATTTTCTCACCGCTCATCGTCGGCCGCAAGGGAGAGTACTATCAAATGCTCTACGACCTTCTCGGTAAGGGATACAGCAAAGTTTTGGTCGACGGGAAACTACAGAAATTGCGGGAACGAATTGTCTTGGACAAAAACAAAAAACACACAATTGATGTGCTTGTAGACGAATTCTTTGTTAATGAGCTTGTCCATGACCCCGGGGCGACACGGGAGCGGCTCTCTGATGCAGTTGAAAAAGCGCTCCAG
>Ga0155796_109_pt2 | contig 58264 bp, 61 predicted proteins | sample RifCSPlowO2_01_FD_107450 | JGI IMG/M metagenome (GOLD analysis project Ga0155796, IMG submission 107450) | Candidatus Kaiserbacteria bacterium RIFCSPLOWO2_01_FULL_51_21 | reverse complement strand
TAACAAAAAACCTTTTAAACCCCTATCTTCCAAAATCTTAACCTCCCCGCCATTGTTGTACGTACCATTCGTACGAATTAGACCAGGGAATGGTATAAAAGAACGCTGCGCTTCGTAAATGTGGGTGCATGATATAATAATAATATGAGTACGACTGTTTTAATCGGTATCGCGGTGATAGTTCTTTTGATTCTCAACGGCATTTCGCTGTGGCTCTGGAGCCGTCGCCGTGCGAGCGGAGAAAACAGCCAAGGAATGCTGCTGTTGCAAAATCAGGTGCAGGAACTCGCGAAAACGCTTGAAGCAAAGGTTGGGGAGAGCACCAAGGTGATGCACGACACCGTTCGTACCCAGCTTGCAGAATCGCACAAAATCGTGCGCGAGGTGACGGCAGGACTTACCAAACTCGACGAGACCAACCGGCAGGTTGTTTCCTTCGCCGACCAGCTGCAAAATCTTCAGGATATTTTGAAAAATCCGAAACAGCGCGGAGTGCTCGGTGAATACTACCTTGAGACCGTCCTCAAAAATGTCCTGCCGCCCGGGCGCTTTCAGATGCAATACGCGTTTCCAAACGGAGAAATTGTCGATGCCGTGATTTTTCTCGACCAAGGACGAATACTTCCAATTGATTCAAAGTTTTCGCTTGAAAATTACAATCGCATTTTGGAGACGCGCGACGCGACGGAGCGCGAGCGCTTGGAGAAACTTTTCAAGCAGGACTTGAAGAACCGGATTGATGAGACGGCAAAATACATCCGTCCGACCGAGAACACGATGGACTTTGCCTTCATGTTCATTCCTTCCGAGGGCGTCTACTACGACCTTCTCATTAATCAAGTGGGCACGGTGAAAACAAATACTCGCGACCTTATTGAATATGCCTTTCAGCAAAAGAAGGTGATTATTGTCTCACCCACATCTTTCATGGCCTATTTGCAGACCGTGCTTCAGGGGCTTCGGTCGCTTCAGATTGAAGAGTCGGCAAAAGAAATCCGTAAGCGCGTGGAAGAGCTCGGGCGCCATCTTGGCAATTATGATGAATTTATGAAAAAACTCGGCAATGCGATGTCCACGAGCGTGAACGCCTACAACACCGCCTACAAAGAGCTCGGAAAAATCGACAAGGATGTGCTTCGCATTACCGGCACCGCCGCTGGCATGGAAGTTGCCGCGATTGAGGGACCGGAGCGCAGCGAATAACAAAGACCCCCCACTTGGAGGCTAAGCCTCTAAGTATAAAGAAAGAACCCCGTTGATGTTATCGCGGGGGCTCGTGTAAAAGCTTAGCGTCTTGTCAGTCCACGCCAGTACCAGTAAAGGTGGTAGTAAATGTTCTCCCACCAATCTTGGCTGAGGATTCTGAAGCGGAACAGGTCTCTTACGGACTCACGTTCCATCTCCATAAGCCTAGTGTCGCATTCTTCGCAGAGGAAACCCTCGCCCTCGAAGTCAGTGTTGCACCACGCGCACTCGTGAAAAGTGAACCTGTCGACCGGGTTTTCCTCGTACTCGAGCTCACGCTCGTGGTACTTGGTCTGCTCCTCCAACTCGCACGCCTCGCACAAGGTCTCCGCGGCCGAAGTTACGGGAGCACCGCATTCGAAGCAGTGGTACTCCTCAGGCTTCTCCTCGAAGTCGCTCTGATCAGGGTAGTCGTCGTAGGGGGCGTTGATGTCTCGAACCTTATCCTTGCGGATGTCCCCCACGTACTTCCACTCGTCAGTGCCCGTGGCTTGGCGCTCAACCACATACCGATACTCGTGCCAGCCGTCGGGTGAGTCCACCTCGCCAGTTATCCCGTGCTCCAACAGGCTTGTGCCGAAGGATTCGGGCAAATTGTGTCGTTCCCATCGGACGTGGGACGATTCATCCGCAACAATGTGCCTGAAACTTCCAGGACCATCGTCGTATTGGATTCGGTTGCGATAAGTGTATTTGATCAGTCGGAATGAGAATGTCGACATCTTGTAGCTCCTTCTCATGGGTTGAACCAAGAAAAGGAACCATCATACCCGCTTACCCCTGTTAGGAGTTGGGTGAAGGGTGGAGTACCGTACTTCCTTAAGGCCTTGATTTTTCCCAAGGAGCCAGAAGGTTGTCCGAAGGACGTTTCGGGTCGTCTACCTGACCGTTTCAAGTTACGCTCCAAAGTCAACGTAGCACACCTCAGCAAGAATGTCAATCGCGCTTAAATCATTGCCATTTGAGCTCAATTTAGCTATGCTCAATGCACTTATGAGCGGATTTGCAGTTATACAAACGGGCGGGAAACAGTACAAGATCTCCGCGGGGGATGTTATTACCATTGAAAAACTTCCTGGCGAAAAGCAGGAAGGGGACAAGGTTACTTTTGATACCGTGCTTCTTACCGATGACGGGAAGGAATCAGTCATTGGCACCCCGACGGTTTCCGGGGCAAAAGCTACTGGCACTGTTGTTACCGCCGGGCGCGCACGCAAAGTCACAGTCATCAAATACAAAGCCAAAAGCCGCTATTTCAAAAAAAGGGGACATCGCCAACCGTTTCTGAAAGTAAAAATCAATTCAATCTCTTAAAATGATGGACCTCGTAGGTCCATCATTTGACTTAGTTCTTTGAACACTTGAATGAAGGACATTGGATGTCTTTCATTTTATTGGCGATTTTTGAGAGCGTTTCGGATAGTGTCGGGGTCCGAGTACTCAAGCTCCGAGCCCGTTGAAAGACCGCGCCCAAGGGTCGAGAGTTTAAAGCCGTATGCTGTGGAAAGCGGAGCAAGAGAGCTCTGCAAAAACTCGGCAGTGTTTTCTCCCTCGCTCGTGAGAGAAAGGGCAAGGACGACCTCTTTGAGCCCATTGTTTTTCCCGCGATTTTCAATAAGTTTCTGGATTTGTTTTGATCGAACTCGCTCATGAGGATTTTTTTCCAAAATCGGTATTGTTCCACCGAGAACGAAATATTTTCCGCTCCAGGCGCCGGCGCGCTCAATATTTTCAAGGTCAACGTCTTTTTCGACTATCATAAGGAGCGTGTTATCCCGGTTCGGGTCGGCGCAAGTGGAACAGAGCGTTTGCTGATTTCCATTTGAGGTAAAAAAACGCTGGCATTCGGAACACACGTTCACCATTTTTTTTAATGCAAGCACCAATCGAGAGAGTTCTTCCCTGACGCCGATGGGAGCGGCAAGGAGATAATACACAAAACGCTTTGATTGCCTTGGCCCTATGCCGGGAAAGCGCGCAAAAAGCTCCGCCAGTTTATCAAGAGTGCTCATCAATAATCAGAATTAAGAAGTACGAATTACGAATTAAGAATGGGGCAAATCAGTAGGGAACGGGCTCTTCTTCTGCCGTTCCGCTCCCTGAATCACCAAAGTCACTCTTTTCCATTGAGAGGAAGGTTGTCCGTTTTTCGTCGAAATAAAGCTCGATTTTGCCGGTAGGACCGTTGCGGTGCTTTTCAATCAAGATTTCCGCGATGCCCGGTTTCGTCGAGCTTTCGTTGTATTTGTCATCGCGGTGAATGAACATGACGACATCCGCATCTTGTTCTATCGATCCGCTGTCACGAAGGTCGGAGAGGCGGGGCTTGCCGCGGCGCTGTTCAATCGCCCGGCTAAGCTGGGAGAGCGCGAGAACCGGAACATCCAACTCGCGAGCGAGTGTTTTAAGGGAGCGGGAAATCTCGGTCACTTGCTGAACCATCGAATCCGAGGCGCGGGCGTTTGTGGGCGCCATGAGCTGAAGATAATCCACGATAATGAGACCAAGGCCTTTTTCGCTTTTGAGTCGGCGGGCGACCGAGCGCATTTTGAGAACGGTGTTTGCCGGCTGGTCATCGATGAAGATCGGCGCGCTCGAAAGCTTATCGAGCGAATCGCGAATACGGTCAAATTCATCGTCACTCGTGAGCTTTCCGGTGCGCAGTTTCCAGGAATTGACTTTCGATTCGGCGGCGAGCATACGGTCAACAATTTGCTGGGAGCTCATTTCAAGGGAGAAAATGCCGACGTGCGTATTATAGAGCGTCGAACTTTGCCTGGCGATGTCGAGCGCAAGAGATGTCTTGCCCATTGAGGGGCGCGCGGCGAGGATAATGAGGTCGGATTTCTGAAGTCCCGCGAGCATATTGTCGAGGTCGCGAAAACCGGTTCGTATGCCGCGGAGCTCGTCTTTCGCTTTATGCAGACGGTCAAGCCGCTCCCATGCCTCGCCCAAGATGTTACGGAGGTCAACAAATTTATGCAGGGTCGGCGTTGCGGTAACTTCATAAATCTTCTTTTCTGCTTCATCAAGCACTTCTTCAAGGTCGCGGCTTTCATCATAGCCAAGCTGACTTATCCCATCTGCCGCCTCGATAAGGGAGCGCATCATGTACTTTTTCTGCACAAGCTCCGCGTAATGCTTAAGGTTTGAAGCTGAAGGAACGGCGCTCACGAGCTCCGCAAGATAGGAAGAGCCGCCGGCATGCTCAAGCTGGCTGCGCTCCTTGAGGCGGGAGGAAAGAGAAAGGAGATCAATCGGATCGCCCTTTCCAAAAAGCTCGAGCATCACATTAAAAATAATGCGATGCTTTTCCGCATAAAAGGCATCGGGAGAAACAATATCAATGATGTCATGCATCCCCTCGGGTTTCAGGCAGATACTTCCGAGCAATGCTTTCTCGGATTCTACGTTCTGCGGCGGAATGCGAAGTTTGGGGGAAGCATTTGCCATGGGGGTATTCTAGCACAGGCAATTTTTCGTCAAATTCTCCTTATGGGGAGCTTTCAGTGCACAACCTGTGCGTAACATTGCTGAAAAAAGTATGCATAGTACAGCAAGGCCGTAATAATTGGGGCGTTATTGAGCTTGTGATATGCGCTGTGGCGCTTTGCTTCCTTATCAAAGCAAAAAAGCAAAACACCAAAACTAACAAAAACGGACCACCACATAGGTGACCCGTTTACCTTTTACCGAGTCTCGGTCCCGCATCAGTGTCTTCAATTTCAAACTCCATACCGATAATCTTTTCCCGAAGCGCATCGGCCTTCGCCCAATCTTTATTTGCCCGGGCGGTTTCGCGTTCCTCAACGAGATTCCGAACCCTTTCTGGAAGATCACTCAGCAATATGGTGTTGCTCTTTGCATGCTCCAAATCAAGTCCAAGGACGCGATCCATATCGAGAAGGGTCGCGCGCTTATCGGGAGGGGAAAGTGAATCATCTTTTATCATATTCCAAGCGACCGCAAGCGCCTGCGGCGTATTCAAATCATCCTCAAGTGCATTCAGAAAATCAGTACGATATATCGTACTGATTTTCCCGGTATCAGTAGTGCTACTTGCAATGGTATGCTCCAATCGGTTGAGTGCTGTTTGAGCGCCAGCGAGTGCCTCCCACGTAAAATGGAGAGGTGAGCGATAGTGCGAAGTCAAGAAAAGGTATCGAAGGGCAAGAGGGGAAATCCCCTTTGTTTCAATGTCGCGCAGGGTGAAAAAATTTTGTTTCGATTTCGCCATTCTTTCATTCGCAATCGTGACGAATGCGTTATGAAGAAAATAGCGCGCAAAAGTTTTACGGGTTAAGGCTTCGGCCTGCGCAATCTCATTTTCATGGTGGGGGAACTTCAGGTCTTCACCTCCGGTGTGAATATCGAAGCTTTCGCCTAAATATTTCATTGACATAGCAGCACATTCGGTGTGCCAGCCAGGGAATCCTTTGCCCCACGGGCTTTCCCAACCAATGGTGCCTCCAAGTTTCCAGAGCGCGAAATCGCGCTGGTTGTGCTTCTCTAGATTTGTTTCTACACGCGCACCTGCTTCGTCGCCGCTAAGCGCATGGCGCATGCGTTTGCCATAGGTCGGGAGTTTAGCGGTATCAAAATAGACGCCATTGGAGATTCGATACGCGTAACCCTGCTTTTCTAAAGCCTCGATGAGAGCAATTTGTTCAGGGATGTGTTCGCTTGCACGGGGGAGTGTTTCAGCCATCTCCACGTTTAGCTTCAGCAAGTCTTGCTTAAAGGCATCGGCGTAGGTTGTGCCGACAGCGTAGAGGTTCTCAAGTGTCTCTTCATAGCCTTGGCGTCTCAGTGCCAGAACCATCTTGTCTTCTCCCTCATCAGCATCACTCTGGAGATGTCCGATATCGGTAATATTCATCACCTGCTTCACCTGAAAACCCTCGTATTCAAAAGTGCGGCGGAGTGTATCGACAAACACGTAGGAGCGGAGATTCCCGATGTGCACAAAGTCATACACGGTTGGTCCGCAATTGTACATGCGTACCGCGCCGCTTTGAAGCGGTTCAAACCGCTCAAGGGTTCCGGTAAGCGTGTTGTGGAGTCGAAGCGGCACAAACGTAATTCGTACTTCTTAATTCGTAATTCGTGCCTACAGCCAGCCGCGGTGTCTGAAGAAAGAGAAAAATACCCCTGTGGCACAGAGCATGATACCGAGAACAATCCAAAAATCAAAGGGGTTCCCGATGAACGGAGTGTTTTTCGTATCCATGCTGAAAATTGCGGCAATGAGAACGAGTGGAAAAGTGGTGAATGCCATGAGGGTAAGCGTCTTCATGATCTCGTTCTGTTTTATGGAGAGCAGGGAGTTGTTGGTCTCCCGAAGCTCACTTAGCGTATCCAAGTTTCCTATGATATCTTCCTGAACTCGCTGGTAGAGCCCGACGACGCTTCTCATATGATAGGAGAACGTGGTGCCGAAGAAACGGCCGGCGGCGTGGTCAAACGATTCGAGGGTTGCGCGGTGCATGGAAAGGGACTGCTTGAAGCAAAGGAGCGCGCGGGAGAGTTCCGAGAGCTTCACGACCATTTCTCTTTCGCGGCCTTCAAAAATTTTCTGCTCAACATCGACAAGCTCATCGCGTATGAAATCGAGTTCATGCTCCACTGCTTTATACAGTTTCCGGATCATGTGGTAGAGAAGAAATCCCCCGTGTTTCACCTGGTCTTTTTTTTCAAGAATCGAGTGTACTTCGAAAACCTTGGCAAACTTATGGAGCGGATCGATGGTGTCGTAGCGAGCGGTAATGAGGAAACGTTTTCCGACGATGAAATCAATTTCCTGCTCCCGATTGTCGGTGTGCGTATGTTTGAACGCGGGAAAGTGAAGAATGAGGTAAATATAATTTCGGTAAGATTCCACTTTTGGTTTTACCGAGGGTATGAGAAGCTCCTCCGCCACTAAGGGGTCAATCGTAAATTCTTCCATTATCTGACGAACCTCTGTTTCGGTTGGTGTCTCAAGGTCAACCCAAACCAAACCGTTATGCTCGTATCGATTCACCATACTTTCATTATAGGGGTTGCCCCGTTAGAAGTCGCGGGCGACACAGTGTCATTTGGGGAATACTAAAATTATTCTCGCAAGTGCGGGTTTGATTTCGATAGGGCATTTTCTAACGCACGCGCCTCATCGAGTCTGAAGACTCATCAGAGTCTGAACGACCTACTTCTAACGGGGTTGCCCGCCTTTCAAGCATCTGCGATAATGCACAGATGCATTTTGTCTCCGGAAGGTCTATTTTCCTCTTTGCACTCGTATGCGTGCTGTTTTTTGCCGGAGGTTTTTCTGCAGGGGTCGTTGTAAGCGGCTCTCTGGTGTTGCCAGAACCTCTTCCCAGTATTTTTACTTCCTCCCTTGACGCGGAACCCGCGGGGGTCAACTTTGCGCCAGTGTGGAGGACTTGGAACGTTTTGAATGAAAAATTCGTTCCGGCTTCGACGACGCAAGAACTCTCAGACGAAAAGAAGATATACGGTCTTATCTCCGGACTTACCGGCTCGTTCGGGGATCCTTATACGGTTTTTTTCCCGCCGGAAGAATCAGAAATTTTTCAAGCGGATATCAGCGGCTCCTTTGAGGGAGTCGGAATGGAGATTGGCATTCGGGATAACGCGCTTGTAGTGATAACTCCGCTTAAGGGCTCTCCGGCAATCCGCGCTGGTCTTCTGAGCGGGGATAAAATCACTAAAATTGATGATGTCTCGGCAGACGCGATGCCTGTCGATAAGGCGGTGAAGCTCATTCGCGGCCCGCGCGGCACGGTGGTGCGTTTCACTATTCTCCGGACGGACGAGAACGAGCCCAGGGTAATACCCGTTACTCGGGATGTTATTGAAATTCCGACCATTGAGACAAAGAAACAGGACGGTGTGTTTATTATTTCCCTTTATAATTTCTCCGCAGTTTCGGCGAATCTCTTCCGCGGAGCACTGCGCGAGTTTGCGCTCTCCGGCACCCCCAAGCTCATCCTTGACCTGCGAGGCAATCCGGGAGGATATCTCGAGGCGGCGGTTGATATGGCGAGCTGGTTTCTGCCCGCCGGCAAAGTAGTGGTGAGTGAAGAACAAGGCAAAAACGGCAAACCGATTTTACATCGCAGCCGCGGGTACGATGTCTTTACCGACGAGCTCAAAATGGCGATTCTTATGGATGGCGGCTCGGCATCCGCTTCGGAAATTCTTGCCGGCGCTCTTCAAGAACACGGCAAGGCAAAACTCATTGGCACGCGCACGTTCGGTAAGGGCTCGGTGCAGGAACTCGTGGATATTACTGACAAAGCGTCGCTCAAGGTGACTATCGCGCGCTGGCTTACCCCGAATGGACGTTCGATTTCCGAACACGGACTTGACCCTGATATTGAAATCAAACGCACTGAAGATGACGTAAAAGCCGGGCGCGATCCACAGCTTGATGCGGCGATAAAGTTATTGAATCAGGAATAAGGAAGCAGGAATTAGGAGTCGAATTACGAAGTACGAATTAAGAATTACGAATAAGAAAATGCAAATAGTATTACTGCGCGAGATTGCAGGGATAGGACGGAAAGGCGAAGTGAAAAATGTTGCCGAGGGGCATGCGAGAAATTTTCTGATTCCGCGCGGATTTGCAGCTCCGGCGACGCCCAAGCATGTCAAGGCATTAGAGGCGCAGTACGAGCGTTCGGTTGAAGAGAAAGAGCTTCAAGCAGATCTACTTCTGAAAAATATCACCTCACTTAACGGAACGACTATTATCATTGAAGCGAAGGCGAACGAAAAAGGGCATTTGTTCAAAGGTATTCACCGCGCAGATATTGCTGCAGCAATTCAAGCCCGCGCTCATTTTGAAATTCCTGCAGACGTCATTGAGCTGCCGGAGCCAATTAAAGAAATAGGGGAGCGGGAGATTGTTGTTTCAACAGAAGGGCAACGGGCGGTTTTTATATTACAGATTCAATCTCTTTAAAAACAAAAGCGCCCGACGAAAGCAGGCGCTTTCGTCGGGCGGCATCAAGCTGGCTCGGGCTTCTTGAAGCCGACGAACTCCTTGTCCTTGCGTGTGAAGAACGGAGGTAGCTTGGCATCCCCCTGGAATTTTCGGGCGATCACCTTACCGCTCGGGCTTTGGAGAATGGCATAGACGGTTTTCTCTCGAACCTCGCTTGCCAGGACTTCCCAGAGCACATCGGAATCGAGCGGAAAGTCGACCTCGGATGCTATTTTGCCTGTCGCCCCTGCCTCGATAGCGTAGTTGATAGAGGTCACCAGAGAGATTGCTCCAATGACGTAAAGGACGAGTTGGAAAACGTTATCCGGGTGAATGTCTGCTATCACGCCGGTAGCTGTAGCCAAGATGGCAAGACCGCAGAGCATGGAAAGTACAGAGAAACAGAGCCGCTTCATCGGGATTCTCCCTCAAATTGCACTTCTTAATATGTAGCAATGAAATGACTATTTGTCAAGTCAACTAGATTGAATCAAAACCCCGCCGAGAGGCGGGTTTTTGATTAGAGTACCTCAACGACGTTTTTAACCTTGGTTTGGTTGTTGAAGCCAACCTTGCGCTTGGTTCTGAAAGTCACCGTACCGTCCTTGAGCGCGAAGAGGGTATGGTCTTTGCCGATGCCGACATTGCGGCCGGGGAGGACGCGGGTACCGCGCTGGCGCAGTATCACCATCCCGGTACGGGCACTTTGGCCGGCAGAGAGCTTCACCCCCAAGTATTTCGGGTTAGAGTCGCGAAGGTTTTTAGCTGTTCCGCCCGCTTTTTTTGATGCCATAAGGGTACGAAGTACGAGTTACGAAGTACGAATAACGATAAACCTGCGGATAAGTAACTTCTTTTGAATGCCGTTGCGAGATATACTGAAAACAATGATTGTGCCTGCAATAATAGCAGAGCTTGTTTCTTTTGGCAAATCCCGGGATCTCCTGATTGCCCTCGTTATTATTTTGGTCGGTTGCGGCAGTTTCGGACTCGGCCGGCTCTCAAAGGTTCAAGAAACAAAAATACCTCTTACCATTGTTAATACTGCGCAAACGGCTGCGGCTCAAGAGGGAATTGCCACGCGGGCAGAAGTTATTGAAAAGTTGGCCGAGTCGACAGCCGAGGGGCAATTCGTTGCTTCTCGAAATGGCAGCGCTTACTACCTGCCGTCATGCTCGGGCGTAAAAGCGATTAAGGAGGAAAATAAGATTTGGTTTGCCACCACAGAAGAGGCGCGGCTCGCCGGCTATCATCCAGCGGCAAATTGCAAGGGACTATAGAAAGCGAATTACGAAGTACGAATTAAGAATTACGAATAATAAATATCAGTGTGATAGTAGTAGATGTAGAGGCATCGGGGACTGAACATCATAAGCACTCAATTGTGAGTGTCGGGGCTCTTGAACTGGAACACCCGGAGCGCCGCTTCTATGAGGAGTGTCGCATATGGGATGGTGCGCGCATCGAAGAGGAAGCGCTTGCGGTCAATGGCTATACGCGCGAGCAGATCACGGATTCGCGCAAGCAGGGGGAGGGGGAATTGACTCGTTTGTTCATTGACTTTGCGCTCAACGCCGAAGAGCGGACGCTTGCAGGACAGAACCCATCTTTTGACCGCGATTTTTTGAAATCAGCCGCCGAGCGTGCGGGACATACCAACTGGCCACTTGCGCATCGGACAATCGATACCCATTCGCTTGCTTACATGCATATGGTGAAGCGCGGCATGGCACCTCCCATTGACCAAGAACACAAGCGTTCAGCTCTTAACCTTGATGCCGTTTTGAACTATTGCGGAATTCCTGAAGAACCAAAGCCGCATAACGCGCTTACGGGAGCGCTCTGTCATGCCGAAGTCATCTCGCGGCTTTTGTACGATAAAAAGCTTCTCCCGGAGTTTGATCAGTTTCCGGTTCCTTGGATAAACAGATAAAACAGCAAATAGTAGATATAAAAAATAAATTCCGTGTTTTTTTGCTCTTTGATTTTTGATATTTAATATGTCATTGCGAGTACTCATGTTCGGCTGGGAGTTTCCTCCCTACAATAGCGGTGGTTTAGGCGTAGCCTGCAGCGGCTTGGCGCGCGCTCTTGCTAAGGAAAACGTTGACATTCTCTTTGTTCTTCCTAAGCACATAAACATTGCGGAGCCTTCAGTGCGTTTTCTCTTTGCCGGTATTGAACAGGTTGCGTTCAAAGGAGTTCGGACGGGTTTAACTCCTTACCGGACAGCCGCAGAGTATTCGCGGTGGCGCTCGGGAGAGGGAGATATATATGGAGAAAATTTGTTCTCGGAGGTTTTGCGTTACGCGGCTCTTGTTCGGAAACTTATTGAGGGAGAGGACTTTGACATTATTCATGCCCATGACTGGCTCTCATTCCCTGCGGGCATTGAAGCAAAGCGCATTTCCCGGAAACCCCTTATCGTGCATGTACATGCCACTGGATTTGATCAGGGAGGGGGAGAACATGCCGACAGCCGTGTGTACGCAATAGAAAAAGAGGGGATGGAAGAGGCAGATGCAGTCGTTGCTGTCTCAGAATACACAAGACGGATGATTATCGAGCGATATCATATTGAAGAGAAGAAGGTTCATGTGGTTCATAACGGCGTTGATGTTGATTTTCATACTGCAGAAGGCGGCTCATATCAAAACGGAGTGGGGCCCCTCCCGCTTAAGATTCCCGGCTACAAAATTGTGCTCTATGTCGGGCGGCTCACGCTTCAAAAAGGCCCTGATTACTTTTTGCGGGCGGCAAAACGCGTTCTCGACGAAAATCCTAAAACGTTTTTCATTATCGCCGGCTCGGGTGATATGGAGCGGCAGATGATACGACTTGCGGCGGAGATCGGCATCGCGGAAAATGTTTTCTTCAGCGGGTTTGTACGAGGCGCTGATTTAGAGCGGCTGTATCGCGCGGCTGATTTATTTGTTCTTCCTTCGGTCTCGGAGCCTTTCGGCATTACCCCTCTTGAGTCGCTTCTTGCCGATACCCCCGTGCTTATTTCAAAACAGTCCGGCGTATCCGAAGTCATTACCCACGCGCTTAAGGTGGACTTCTGGGATACTGAAGAAATGGCGAATAAAATTATTTCAGTGCTTCGCTATCCGCCGCTTAAAAAACAACTCTCGCGCAGCGGAAAAGAAGAAGCACAGAAACTTACATGGGGAAAAGCCGCGGAAAAATGTGTTATGCTGTACCATAGGATTTTAGCCGAATTACGAATAACGAATTAAGAATTACGAATCATGAACTTGGCACTCTTCAATTTTCTCGTACTTCGTAACTCGTACTTCGTAACTCGTACTTCGTAATTCGTACTCATGCTTTCCGTTTGCCATTATTTTCACGTTCATCAGCCAAGGCGCATCAAGCGATACCGGGTGTTCGATATCGGACGCGACCACGGTTATTTTAACGACGCCACGGAAACGGACCTCAACAATCGGCGGGTACTCGCAAAAGTCGCGGGGAAGTCGTATCTGCCAACGAACCAGACGCTTCAAGATCTCTTACAGAGGCATCCAGAGTTCACGTTTTCTTTTTCTTTTTCTGGTGTTTTGCTCGACCAGCTTGAAGAAAATTTTCCCGAGGTGCTTGATTCATTTAAGCGTCTCATTGCGACCGGTCGGGTTGAAATTCTTGCCGACACCCACTATCATTCGCTTGCTTTTTTCTACTCGCTTCCTGAATTTGAGCGCCAAATTGAGCTTCACGAACGCACCATACGGCGATTGTTTGGCGTAGTACCCAAGGTACTCCGGAACACCGAACTCTCATATCGGAACGACTTGGCGACGTGGGCTGAAGCGCACGGCTACATCGGCATTATGGCTGAAGGTTGGGATCATGCCCTTGCCTCACGAAGTCCGAATTTCCTGTATCGTCCCCCCGGCTGTAAAAAAATAAAGGTGCTCCTTAAAAATTACCGGCTCTCCGACGATGTTGCGTTTCGCTTTTCGGAGCGCAGCTGGAAGGGATGGCCCTTAACTGCTCCAAAATTTGCCGAGTGGGTCAATGCGCACCATGGCGACGGGCAGACCGTCAATCTTTTTATGGATTACGAAACCTTCGGCGAGCACCAATGGGAAGACAGTGGCATTTTTCATTTTTTATCTGCGCTTCCCGGCGAACTGCTAAAGCACCCGGATACCGTTTTCAAAACACCGTCCCAAACTGCCGCAGCCTATGAGCCGGTAGGCGAGATTGATGTTCCCTATATCCTGACGTGGGCGGATACGGAGAGGGACCTTTCTGCGTGGGTTGGCAACGACATTCAGCGCTCCGCAATCGCGGCGCTGTATGCTCTTGAGGAGGAGGTGCTTCATACGGATGACGCGAAGCTTATTGAAGATTGGCGTTATCTCCAGACATCGGACCATTTCTACTACATGTGCACCAAGTGGTTTGCCGATGGGGATGTGCATAAGTACTTTAATCCGTATCAATCGCCCTATGATGCGTATATTGCTTTTATGAATGTGCTCTCTGATGTAAAATTACGGTTACAAAAGGAACGCACTCGGCAAACGCGCCGCTCGCCGCGGATGTCGGGAAACCGGAGAGAGCGGGCGGTTATTAGCAATTAGTTCTTTTGTTTTTATATGAGAAAAAAATCCGTAACTCGTAAAGCAAGCTCCCCGCGGAAACTTACCCATGCCGCATCCTCGGAGTCCTTTTGGGTATGTTCCGGTCTCATTCTCGGAGACTTGCGAGCGCTTCAGAGCGCGCTCTCAAGCGGGATGAATGATGCGATATATGCCTACCACGTGAATCGGGGCCGGAATGATTTTGCAAAGTGGGTTTCTGAAGTGCTGAAAGACCAACACTGCGCGCGGGCGCTTCAAAAGGCAAAGAACCGCGCCGGAGCTGCCCGGGCGGTTGCGATAGCTCTCAAGGAGTACCGCTCATAGATTTCTTACACGATGCCCCGCGCGGTTACACTTGGCAATGGGCATATCCTTGTGGGTCTCGATGCCCGTGCCCAAGTTCGTGATTTTTATTTTCCCTATGTCGGACTTGAGAATCATCTCGGCGTCGGGCAGGTGCATCGGGTGGGAGTATTCGCGGACGGACAGCTTCGCTGGTTTTCCGACCCGTCCTGGGATATACGCATCGAGTACGACAAAGAAACCGCTGCAGGAAAGGTGGTTGCGACAAATACGACGCTCGGTATTGCCTGTACCAGTACTGATGTTGTCTATAACGAGAAAAACATTTTGGTCCGCGAATTCACTCTAGAAAATCTGCGAGAGGGAACCCGGGATATAAAAGTATTTTTTTCGCATCAATTCGAACTCTCGCAGGCACATGGCGGCGATACGGTCTACTTTGATCCTCGTTGTGAGGCGATTATCCATTACAAAGGGCGCCGCGTTTTTCTTATTAATGCCCGCCATAATAAGACAAATTTTGACGATTACAGCGTCGGGCTTTTTGAAGTTGAAGGACGTGAAGGGACCCACACCGATGCGGCTGACGGCGTACTTGCCAAAAATCCTATTGAGCACGGCACGGTCGATTCTGTCATCGGCGTCTCACTTTCGCTCGCGCATGAGCCAAAAATCGTAGAGTACTGGGTTGCGGTAGGAGAGTCTATTGCGGAAGTTCACGCACTGAACGCTTATGTTCTTGAAAAAACGCCGGCACATCTCACCCGAACCACCCGTGACTTTTGGCGGGCGTGGGTAAATCGACAAAATTTCAGTTTCTACGGTTTGAGTGAGGGGGTTATCGCTCAGTTTAAAAGGTCGCTTTTTATCATTCGCACGCATGCCGATAATAACGGCTCCATTATCGCTTCAAGCGATTCGGATATGCTCCAGCATGGCCGAGATAGTTATGCGTATATGTGGCCGCGCGACGGGGCGTTTGCCGCAATGGCGCTTGATCGTGCGGGAGATTTTGGTGTCGCCAGAAAATTCTTTGAATTTTGCGGCGACGTCGCCGCTGGCAAAGGTTACTTCATGCACAAATACCGTCCCGACCAGTCTCTCGGCTCTTCGTGGGAGGCATGGCTTCGAGAAGGGAAGCCTGAGCTGCCGATTCAGGAGGATGAGTCATCAATTGTGCTTTTTGCGCTTTGGAAACACTACCGATTAACGAAAGACATTGAGTTTATTGAAAGCATATACGGCTCGCTCATAAAGAGTGTCGCAGATTTCTTGCTTACCTATGAAGAAACAGCATTAGGTCTTCCACACCCAAGTTATGATCTCTGGGAGCAGAAATACGGCATTACCACCTACACGATGAGTGCGCGCTACGGTGCTCTCATGGCAGCGGCAAATTTTGCGAACCTTCTTGGTAAAGAGGATGCGGCTCGGACCTACAATAAGGGAGCGCTCGCTATTAAAGAAATGATTCTCAAATATCTCTATGATGCGAAAAGCGGCATATTTCTTAAACTCATACAGGTTGCGGGGGATAAAAAAATACTTGCGGACACCACTCTTGATATGAGCAGTTTTTTCGGCTTATTTCATTTCGGCGTTTTGCTGCCGGAAGACCCCCGACTTGCGAAATTCTCAGAAGTTCTTCGTGGACATCTTTTTCTCAAAGAAGGAATCCGCGGCGTACCGCGATTTTCTTACGACGAATACTATAGGGTGGAGGGTGTCCGCGAATCGAATCCGTGGTTCATTACGACGCTGTGGTTCGCACAGTATCTTACTCTCACGGCAAAGGGCGAGAAAGATTTCGTGGAAATCAAAGAATGGCTCGAGTGGGTGGTGGCGCACGCCCTGCCCTCCGGCGTACTTTCTGAGCAACTGAACCCTTGGAGCGGGGAGCAGATATCCGCGGCGCCTTTGGTATGGAGCCATGCAGAATTTGTACACACCGTTATCAACTATCTTGAAAAATTAGAAACCATGGGACTCTGTATCGCTTGTAACCCTGTAAATAATGTATGATCCCGCAAGAACTTATTGCATTTCCAAATCAATTTTCTTTTCAGCCGATCGTGGAAAATCAGGAACGTCTGCGCAAGGGGCGTCTGACGGTTGTGGGCGGCATGGGCGGCTCAGCTCTTGTTGCCGGACTTCTCAATACTATCGATCCGGCTCTCGGCTTCATCACTCACCGTGATTACGGGCTCCCCCTTCTTCCCGAGGCGCTTTTTCCAGACACTCTTTTTATTGCGAGTTCCGCCTCGGGGAATACCGAAGAAACGCTTGATTTTGCGCGTACTGTAGAAAATCGTGGCTTTTCGCTTGCGGTCATTGCGGGGGGTGGGGAATTGCTCAACTTTGCTCTAAAGCGACACCTGACGCTCGTCAAACTACCGCACACAAGCCTGCCTCCACGGATGTCAACGGGGTATTTGGCAATCGCGCTTGCGGCGCTTACGAACGCCAAAAATCTTGTTGCTAATTTCCAGGGACTTTCGCATACACTGAGCGCGGCAAGGACTCATGAAGAGGGGAGAGTCCTCGCGCAGTCACTTGCCCAAAAGGTCCCTCTCATATACGCGTCGACCACAAACTTTCCTTTAGCGTATTATTGGAAGATAACTTTCAACGAAACGGCGAAAATCCCTGCTTTTTGCACAAGTGTTCCGGAGATGAGCCACAACGAAATCGAAGGATTTGACGGCCGGCGTCCCTCTTTTCCATCCAAGGTAATTTTTCTGGTTGATACGCAGGATCATCCCCGTATCCTGAAGCGCATGAGTATCACGCAGGAGCTGTATCGGAAACAGAACGTAGAAACCATGAGCCTTTCTCTACACGGTGAGCCGATGCAAAAAATATTCGGTTCGGTGCATCTTGCGATTGCCACCTCTCTTTCACTTGCCGGCGCGTATGGAAACGAGGCGATACGCACTCCGCTTATTAGTTCGCTCAAAGAGCGTATGAAGGATTAATCCATGTATCTTCTTTTTGACATTGGCGGCTCCAAGACTCGAATGGCTTTTTCAGTTGACGGCGCGGTATTCGAAGAGCCCCGCGTTGTGGCTACCCCGAGCGATTTCAAAGTCGGGATGGAATGTATCCGGAAAATCGGAAGCGAGGTTGCGAAGGGGAGGCACGTACAAGCGGTTGGCGGTGGAGTGCCCGGAACCCTTGATCGGGAGAAGAAAATGCTTGTGAGGGCGCCGCATCTTAAGGCTTGGGCGGGGAAGCCGCTTCACAGTGAACTTGAAAAGATTTTTTCTGCGCCGGTTCTCATTGAGAATGATGCCGCCCTTGCCGGTCTTGGCGAAGCGCGCCGCGGCGCAGGCAGAGAAAAATCAATTGTCGCGTACCTTACGATAAGCACCGGAGTCGGTGGCGCCCGTATCGTTCAAGGCGAAATAGATTTCAACACCTTTGGTTTTGAACCCGGGCACCAAATAATCGATATTGGAGGAGAAATGTGTGAGGGTTGCCGTGTTGGAGAAAAGCACATGAACATCGGCCATCTTGAGGAATATGTTTCCGGCGCTGCAGTCAAGAGGCGGTTTGGGCAAGCGCCCTCGGAAATTATAAATCCTGCGGTTTGGGACGAGCTTGCCCGGTTTCTGTCCTATGGGCTCCATAACACGATTGTTCATTGGTCTCCGGAGATAGTTGTTCTCGGAGGAGCCATGATTCTCAAAAAAAATGGCATCAAGATTGAGCGTGTAAGAGAGTATGTAAAAGAAATTTGCACGGTCTTTCAGGAGCTTCCTGATATCAAAGAAGCGGCACTTGGCGATTTTGGAGGGTTGCATGGAGCCCTTGAGCTCATTTCTCGCCGATAGCCGTGAGAGCACTTCATAGCGTATAATCTCGAGGTCAAAACGGGCTGTGGTATAACGGCATTACGCATGGCTGGGGGTCATGCAACCCGGGTTCGACTCCCGGCAGCCCGATAACTAAAGGAGAGATGATTACCTGTGACGCGACAAAAGATGATATCCATCAGTAACAAATATGCTTAAAAAGCTGAAAGGGAAGTGGGTGGCGCTTTCCGAGCGCACTGGCCGGGTGTTCGGGCGCTACAAGACAAAGAGGGAAGCGCGGGAACGGCTACGGCAAGTTGAAATTTTTAAACACTTAAGAAAAAAGTCTCAAAAAAAGCATAAAAAGTAGCCCAGTAGAGCGGCGGGCCGTCAAGATTTTTTTGGCTCAACAGAGCCTTCTTTTACTTGTTTGACAGATAGGGTGAAGTGTCGGGAAGTATTGACAGGGGATTGATTAAGTGCTAGACTATAAGAAATTCGGCTGTGCCGGATTTTTTGTTGGGCGGGCTTTCAGTTTCTGCCTTTGTCGACAGATTCTTGTGGGCAAGCCCAAAGTGGTACGAATACCACCTTTAGCACTTAGACAATTGGCTTATTATATTTCCGATTATCGCTATCCTGATTGCAAGCTCTTCGTTCGGAATACCTATGTCTCTTGACGCCGAAAGCGGACTCGTTTTTAGCCGTCCGGTGACTGTTGAGGACCATGTCCGAGCGTATTTCAGCGATGAGCCGGTGCTTGCTGAAATTGCCGAGTGCGAATCACGATTCCGACACTTCGACAAAAACGGCAAAACACTGCGAGGCGAAAAAAATCCTTACGACGTTGGAGTAATGCAGATCAACACTCTCTATCACGGCAAGGAAGCCGAAGAATTGGGTCTTGACCTTGGCGACATCGGCGACAACATGGCATATGCGCGCCATCTCTTTGAGGAGCAAGGTACGAAGCCCTGGAACTCGTCTGCCTCTTGCTGGAACAATTCGTAAGAAAAGAAAAAACCCGCCGTATGGCGGGTTTTTGGTATATATTTCATGAGGATAGTGACAGACATGAAGAAAGCACCTGTCCTTCGCTTTACATATATTGTGCGAAGTAGTACGATAGGCGTAATCCTTAACTAATACGAAAAGAATCTATTAATCCCCTACGCTCTAAAACAAATGGTCTCTGCTCACAAAAGCACAACCCCTGTTGCAAAACATATTCCTGACTTTATCGATTACTGCGAAGTCGAGAAGGGTCTATCTAACAACACCCAGAGAAACTACGAGCAGTATCTTAAGCTTTTTGTTCTGTGGCTCAAGGAAACTGATAATGAAAAACTCCTTCCCCATGAGCTTGTTGCGGGACATATTTGGGACTACCGCTTGTATCTTGCGCGTACCTACAAAACGCCCCACGGCAGCTACTTAGGCAAAAAATCTCAGAACTATTACCTAATCGCTCTGCGCGCTTTTCTCAACTATCTTGCCGAGCGCGATATTGAGTCACTCCCCTCTTCGAAAGTAAAACTGGCGAAACAGAAAAATGAAGAAACTATTTCATTTCTTGAGGTCGATGATTTCGAGAAAATGCTGGTGATACCGGATACCGCAACTTTCTCCGGAGCGCGTGATCGGGCGATCATGGAGCTTTTTTTCTCGTCCGGCATGCGTATCTCGGAACTTACCTCCCTCACTACTGATCAGGTATCCTTTCTTAAGGACAAGAATCCCCGTCGAACCTTTGAGCTCTCAATTGTAGGCAAAGGGAAACACATCCGAACTATTTTTATTTCTCCTCGCGCAGCCGAATGGCTCCGAAAGTATTTGGCTTCACGACGCGATGTCTATAAGCCTCTTTTTATCAATACTCGATCGGGCGCTTCTGAAGATGAAGACCGCCGACTCTCTGTTCGCGCTATACAGATGATGATCTCGCGATGCGCTCGGCTCGCGGGTCTCTCAAAGAAAGTGACGCCGCATACCTTACGCCACTCATATGCGACAGACTTACTTGCTCATGGCGCCGATCTTAGAAGCGTCCAGGAACTTCTTGGACACAAAAACGTTGCTACGACACAGGTGTATACCCACGTTACAAACAAGCGTCTTCGGGATATCCACGAACGCTTCCACGGCGGAAATAACAGTAGTAATCGTACTGGATAGGCAATAGTTAAAATCTCGCTCGTCCTATCCCCGCGGCAAGCCGTCGGGGAATTCTGCGGATAGATTAAAGGTACGATAGCGGATTTAAATAGGCTCCGCGATCCTTGACAAGGGGTAGCGTATAAATTTTTCCTTTACAGGCAAGCGCGCGGCTTTTGAGTTGTGAAATTTCCACTCCTTGCGTTGCATACACCGTGAAATGAAGGTGGGGGCCGGTCGCGTATCCGGTCGATCCGCTGTATCCGATGATTTGCCCCACTGAAACTGATTGTCCTTGCGAAACAGCGATGACCGATAAATGCGCGTAGAGGGTTGAAAGCCCGTTGTTATGCCGGATAAGAACCCATTGCCCGTAGGAAGCGCCTCGGCAGGTAGTGTCGGTGTTGCCGGTGCCTTGCACTACGCCGGAGGAGGCGGCCCTTACCTGCGTCCCAGGTGCCGCGCGCAGATCGATTCCGTTGTGCCCTTCCCCATTATAGACCTGCGCATTTCTTGTTGCGAATTCGGTATTGCCGAAATATTGAGTGATAAAGACGGCGTCAAGCGGCCAGGAAAGGACGCCCGAGCCGGTTTTTGGAAGAAGCGTCGGGTCAATGGTAAAACGAAGCTCGGCCTCATAGGCGGAAAGTTCCTCTTCAAACTGCCGGTGAAGCGTCTGTTTTTCTGCAAGAAGCTTTTGATAATTAGACTCTTTGTTTTTTGTCGCGGCGAGAAGCGCGCTTGTTTCCTGTCGGTTGGCATCAAGCACTTTTTTTTGATTTGCCAGTTCGATTTTGAGGCTGACTAATTTTTTCCGCGCCATCTCGGTCTGAGCTTTTGTATTCTCAAGATCTTCCTTGAACTGTCGGAGGTCCTCAACGTGTTTATCGATTGATTGCTGAAAACGGTCGAGTTCTTCAAGTTGCTGCCACGCCTCACTCATATTTTCTCCCCGAAGGATATAAACTATGGGTGCGTCGGCATCCATGATCGCAAGAGTCCGAAGTCCTGCTCCCACCGCAGAGAGAGAAAGAGCAATGCGCGTCTCCTTGTCAGTGATTTGAAGTGAAAGCTCGGAAAGATGAAGGTCGGTTGCCGCTATCTTGTTCTCGGTAATGCGTATATCCGCGCTGATTTTCTTGCGTGAAAGGTCAAGCAATGCAACGGCGTTCTGGAGACTTTGTTTTTCTTTACCGGTGGTTTCTAGTTGTCTCTGGTATTCCTTAATTTCTTTTTCGAGATTAAGAATAGCGTCATTTTTTTCCGCTATTTTACTCCGCAGTTCGTCTGCAGTAGCGGCGGCGGCCGCAGGCACGGTAAAGAGGCCGAGTGCGAATAGCGCAAGTGCTACTGCGAGTACCCAAGATTTCATTTCGCTATTGTAGCAGAGGCGGCGGTGAGGCGGGCAATGGTTTCTTCTTTTCCAAAGATACCGGAGAGCACAAAGGGGTCGGGTGATTGTTTTTTCCCTGAGAGGGCATAGCGCATGGGCCAGAGCACCGCTCCCCTTCCCTTTTCGGTCGCATATCCGAAAATCGCTTCCCTTACGGTATCTTGAGTGAACATTTTCTCAGGGATATCTCCCAGTTTTTCACAGAGGTATTGTAAATGCTCGGCGATCGTCGCGGCATTTGTATCTTTCCACGCAAGATCTTCCGGAGCAACGGCGGGACGTTCAAAAAAATACTGGAGCTCTTCCTCCTTGACAAGCTTCGCAATATCGGAAAAAACCGCAATGCGCTCAATAAGAAGCGGGGCTACTTTTTGCAGACGCTCTTCTGAAAAGTGAGGCAAGGCCTTGATAGCCTCCGGCAGGGCGTTCCCTATCAGGGCAAGAGCTTCCGCCGGCGGGAGGCGGCGGAGGTATTCCCGATTGAACCACCGGAGTTTTTCAATGTCGAATATTGCTCCGCTTTTATGCACCTGACTCAAGTCGAACTCTTTTATGAGTTCGGAAAGAGTGAATAATTCTTGAGTCGTGCCGGGGTTCCAGCCGAGCAGAGCGAGATAGTTTATAAGCGCCTCGGGCAAAAATCCTTGCTCGCGATATTCCCGAATTGCTGTTGCGCCATGGCGTTTAGATAATTTTGAGTGGTCAGGTGCGAGAACAAGAGGGATGTGCGCGTAGACGGGGCGCGGGGCGCCAAGCGCTTCCTGTATGAGGATATGCCGCGGCGTATTCGAGATATGATCATCGCCCCGAATCACATGGGTTACTCCCATCTCGACGTCATCAACCACAACGGCGAAATGGTACAGGGCGTCGGAAAGCGAGCGTGCGATTACAAAATCACCGAGCTCCATCGTATCAAACGAAATGGTTCCACGAATTTCGTCCTCAAATGAGATTATCCTGTTTTGGTTTCGTAGCCGGACGACCTCAATCTCCACCGCCGGATTACTCTGCGATGGTTCGCGCGAAAGATACGCTTTCTTTTCCTTAATGAGACGCAGAAGATGTTTTTGGTAGACGCTTCCCCGTTCAGATTGGCGGTAGAACTCGTCATGAGAGAGACTGAGCCAGCGTAGGCTTTCAAGAATATCGTCCTCAAACTCTTTTTTTGAGCGGGTGGTATCGGTATCCTCAATGCGCAAAATGATCTTCCCCCCGTGTTTGCGTGCGAAAAGGTAATTGAAAAGCGCTAAGCGCGCGGTTCCTATGTGGAGATTGCCGGTTGGTGAAGGCGCAGTACGCACCACCACTTTTCTATTTGTGGCTAAGGCGGGTGTCACAAACAATTGCTCAAGCTCCTCAAGTAGCTTCATCCCGTTAGAGGTAGAACGCGCACCCAGTGGAGTGCGATTTAACTACAACGTTAATTTCAAAATATTCGACCTTAATCATAGCATCAGTGGTTGCGGGTTCGCGACCTCTAACGGGATTCATGTTTAAGCGCAATATCAAGGATTGCTTCCGCAACCTCCCGCGCCGCTTTGGGCTTGGCGAATGACGCTGCTCCTGCCTTCATTTTTTCTCGGATATTCGGGTTATCAATGAGGCGGGTGATCTCGGATACCAAAAGGTGTGCCGTGAGATTGTCTTGCTCAATAACGACCGCAGCTCCAGAACGCGCGTAGGTAAAGGCGTTTTTTGTTTGGTCGTGTGAGACAAGTTCAGGCAGTGGGACGATAATGCTCGGAATTCCCCACTGTGCAATCTCAAAAATGGCTCCTGATCCTGCACGGGAAACGATGACGGTCGCAACGCCCGCCGACATGCGGAGCGCCAGTTCATTCAGATAGGGAAATACTTTGTACCGGCTGCCATTCTGGCTTTTTTCGAGCACCACGCGAGCAGTTCTCTCTACATCTTGAAATAAAGCATCGCCCGTCTGGTGAATAATTTGATAACGCTCAACGAGTTCCGGTAAGGCGCCGAGCACCACGTCGTTGAGTTTTTGCGCTCCTTGGGAGCCGCCGAGTATCACAATGACGGGGAGCTCTGATGAAAGACGCAAAAATTCGTAGGCGCCTTCCCGTGCAACGGTCCGCAGAGCCTTTCGGATAGGATTTCCGACTAACGCCGTCTTCCCTTTTGGGAAAAAGCTTGCGGCTTCAGGATACGCAATGGCAATCCGTTCAGCAAATTTCCCTGCGAAACGGTTTACTTTTCCCGGCGTCGCGTCTGATTCGTGGATCACAAGCGGTATCTTAAATAGCCGCGCGGCGAGCACCGTCGGAAAACTCGCGTACCCGCCTTTGCTGAAAACGACGTCCGGATAAATGCTGAAAACTTGAAAAAGCGCCTTCAAAATGCCAAAAGCCGTTTTAATCGCATCAGTGATATTGAGAAGCGAAAAATAGCGGCGGACCTTCCCAGCCGGACTTTTCCGGAATTCAATGCCGTTCTCAAACAGCAGACGTTCTTCAAAGGGAGTCGGCCCGGCGTAATAGAGCGAAGGTCTCAAGAGTTTCCGCTCTTCAACGAGAGCATTCACCTCCTCGGCAACGGCGATGATTGGATAAAAATGTCCCCCGGTGCCTCCTCCGGTAAAAAGTATTTTCATCCCGTTAGAAGTAGGACGCGCACCTGTTGGCGCTTATTCCTACCCACGAACTACGTTGGATATTTTCGACCATTGCCATATTGAAAGTTGTTGCGGGTTCTCGACTTCTAACGGGATTCATCCTATTTATTCGTAATTTGTACTTCGTAATTCATATTTCAATTTAGGCTCGGTATTTCGAAATATTAAGCAAAATTCCAATTTCAAAAAGGCCAAAGAGCATTGCGGTACCCCCATGACTTATAAAAAGCATCGGCAGGCCGGTGAGCGGCAGTACCCCTACCATGGAGGCGATGTTGATAAATGACTGGGATACGATGAGTATAACAATCCCGACGGCCAAGAGTCCACCGAATGTATCAGGTGCACGCGCCGCCACCTTGAGCCCCTGAAGTCCCAGCAGTAAGAACAAGCCGACGAGCGTGATGCTTCCAAGAAATCCAAATTCTTCGGCAGCAACCGCAAAAATCGAATCGCCCGATGGTTCCGGAAGATAACTGAACTTTTGAACGCTGAGTCCAAATCCCCTTCCGAGGAGCCCTCCTGAGCCGACGGCAATAAGTGATTGCTGAAGCTGGTAGCTTGATCCTTGGGGGTCATGCATCGGGTCGATAAACGTTACGATACGGTCTTTTATATACGGTCGCGTAGCGGCAAGTCCGGCAAGACCGATAAGCACCACACACACAAGAATCGCAATATCGCGCCACCGCACCCCGGCGGCAATAAGCATGGCAAGACCGGCGGTGACGATGACCATGAAAGTCCCTGTGTCAGGCTCTAAGAGGAGTAAGGTGCCGGTAAAAGCGGTAATGAGGAGGAACGGGATAATGCTGGACCGAAAATGCTGTACTTTGCCGCGGGCCCCGGAAAGCCATGCCGCAAGGTAGATGACGAATGCAAGCTTCAGGAATTCAGCCGGCTGCCACGACAAGGGCCCGATATGAATCCAGCGTGTTGCGCCGCCGGAGCTGAAGCCGAGCCCTGGTACGAAGACCAGACTTGTCGCAATAAGCGCTGCAATAAAAATAAGAAGAGCGTATTTTCTCCAAAAGCGGTAGCGGATGTTTATGGCTGTGAGTAGTCCCACAAACCCCAGTCCGATGCCGAGGAACGCCTGAGTGAACGCGGTGCGCGCGAAGTGGGCTCCGTCGACACGAGAGAGAAGCCCAAGTGAAGCTGAAGTGAAAACAAAAAATCCCACGACCACGAGAAGTATCGTCAAAAAAAAGATGGAGCGATCGAAGCTGTGGCTTTTCATCCCGTTAGAAATAGGGCACGGACTTTTTCCGAAGCGCCGTGCTCTTTTGTTTATTGTTGATATATTTGACCTTTAGTAACATATTGTACCAGCCTGTCCGTGATTTCTAACGGGATTCATGCCGCGTGTTGCTAAAGGAAGGCAAGAATCATGCCGACGAGGCCGAAGATGATGCCGAGGACCCAAAAACGCATGGTTACTTTATACGGTGGCCAGCCGATAGCTTCGAAATGATGGTGGAGGGGCGCAATGCGGAATATCTTTTTCCCTTTACGCAGTCTTTTCGATATAACCTGGAGAAGCACCGAGGCAACGGTGATGAGGAGAAGGAAGGCGACGATCGGGAGAACAATGAGCCCGTGCCCCTCTCCAAGTGAGTCGGTCATAAAAGCGACGACCGCAAGCGTTATGGTGAGTCCCATGGTCCCCGTTTCTGACATGTAGAAGCGCGCCGGCGGAATATTGAACCATAAAAACGCCAATATGCCGCCGGCAACCGTCGCACAAAAGGCGGCTAAATCTATTTGTCCCTGATAAAAGGCGATGCCCGCATAAGCGAGAAAAATAGTTGAGAATACTCCCCCGGCAAGACCGTCAATGCCGTCGATAACGCCACTTGCATAGAGTGCAAGCGTGACCAGTACAAAAATGGGAATAATAAAAATGCCAACCGACACGCTTGCGCCAAAAAACATCCCGATGGTTGTGATTTCAAGTTTACTGTAGAACCACCATCCTACGAAAAGAGCAATCCCAGCAACGACAAGAAGGCGTTTCGTAAGCGAAAGTCCCCCGCCGATATACCCGCCTCGTCCCATAACCTCGAATAAGTCGTCGATAAGTCCGACGAGTGCACCAGCAATGAGCGTGAAAAAAGGTATCCAGGTTTGGTTGCGACTTAAAAAATCGAGTTTTGTGAAAATGCTTCCGGGAAAAAGCTCGGCCAAAAGCCAGATTCCGACGATTGTGAAAGCTGCCGAGAGCCAAATAACCACTCCGCCCATACGCGGAGTTCCGATTTCTTTTTCTTTGTGTAATTCGTTAAAGATGATGGCTTCCCTGCCATCAATAGCTCGGCTCCGAACTTGTTTCTTCCAGGCTTTGTACGTGTAGAGGTAGTGAGTAAGTGCCGGCGTAATCGCCATACCAATACTAAAAGCAAGCGCTGCGGGAAGAATCACTTTAACGACGTCGATAATCATCCCGTTAGAGATAGGAAACGCCCAGCATGCGTTGCTTACTGGACTTTTTTATCTGAACATGAAAAATAATCTTTTCGACCTGGCGCTGTCTGTTGAAGGCGTTTCCGTTCATGATGTTGAGGTTCGTGAGAATGTTCTTGAAAATGCAGTAAGTGTCTCTCAAACTAAAACCAACTTTTCTAATCTCTAACGGGATCATAAATTTGAGACACTATTACGACAGCCTAGAGCAAGACAGGAAAGTGAGGTGTCCACGAGCTTTTGAATATCAACGAATCGCCCTTCCTGCGATGAGCCAAGGATCACTACAATGATTGGATGTTCAATGCCGGCGTCAAATGCCACGGCTAAATTGCCCCCCGCAAGATCAGTAAGCCCCGTTTTTGATCCGATAAGTCCCGGAATGTGGCCAAGGGCGGTATCGGTGTTCTGTACTCTGTAGCGAGTGTTGCCGACTGTCACGGCGCTGAATTCCGGATATCTGGTCGCGTCTAACAATTCGGGTCGGCTAGTAATGATGTAACCGAGAAGTTTCGCCATATCTCGGGCGGAACCGTTGTTACCGGGAACCTCCGAGCTTTGATCGAGACCGGTTTCATTGAGGAAATAGGTTTGCGAGAGTCCAAGCTCTGCCGCTTTTTGGTTCATCCGCTCGAGAAATACTGAAGAGGGTTGTATATTCTTTTCTTCCGTTTCTCCGTGGAGCGCAGCGGTAGCCTCGCTTGCAAGTGCAGAAGCGCCGCTGTTTGAAGAGCCAATCAGGGTGAAATCAAGAAGGTCTTTAAGGCGCCACTGCTCTCCGGCTCGCAGTGGCGCATTATCGCTTTGTTTTGCATCTTTAGGACGGATAGTGACGGCACTTCCTTTAGGAAGCACCTCATCTGCAACGACCACGGTCATGAGTTTCGAAAGCGAGGCAAGCGGTAATTGCGCGTTGGCGTTTTTTTCAAAGAGCACTTGGTTACGGCTCCAGTCGATAACGATAACCGCCTTAGCCTCAAGCGAGAGGTCTTTGAAGAGGTCGGGAGCGGGGGTCGGAAGTGAGGTGATTACGGTGGCTTCTTGCCGTGGGGTCTCTCCTCGCGGCATGGAGAGAGCAAAAAGAAACGCGCCTCCGACACTAAGCATTGCAAAAAAACCAAGCAGGAGTTGTTGATGGATTTCACGCATGTTCTTTTTCACTGTCTTCCTCCTCTGCTTTTTGGGATACGGTAAATTTTTCGAGTTCTTCCTGCACCGAGGTGTATTCCGGGAGTTCGGAAATATTTTTGATTCCGAGATGCGCGAGAAGCTCGAAGGTCGGTTTATAGTGGAAACTGCGCTGGTCGTTCGGATTCTGCACCCGCTCAACGAGCCCGCGAATGAGAAGATTGCGCAAGATAAAAGTGGAGTTTACTCCGCGGATGTAGTCGATATCGGCGCGAGTCACTGGATTGCGGTAGAGAATAATGGCGAGTGTTTCCGCGCCAGCCTTACCGAGATCTCGGGAGAGCTCTTCTTTGCGGATTTTTTCTATAAGCTCGCTTGCTTCCGGCGCGGTGCGAAGTTCCACCTCATCGTCTTTCTCAAGGAGAGCAATGCCCCGATTTTCAAGTTTTGACTTCAGTTCCGTTATGCCTTGTTCTATTTCCGCATCCTTGCTCCCGAGCATCTTGGCAAGTTCCCGCTTTCCGACCGGCTCACCGCGAAAGAAAAGAAGTGCCTCTATTTTGGCTGAAAGTTCCATACAATCTCTCTAGCATAGCCAAAAAAAGGCTCAAGGACAATGTAATTTAGTGGTATTTCGGAACTCCCACTTCCCCGCTCTCGATGGCAATGTCCTCAAAGTGTTCGTTTTGGGTGACGGAAATAGCGCCGCGTTTTACGAGTTCTAAGATAGCGAGAAAGCTTAAAATAACTTCGACTTTTTTCGCTTTTCCTATTCCGGCAAAATCACGGAAACTTGTTTTAAGAGCCGAGCTGATCCGCGTAGAAAGCCGGTCAATCATTTGCTCGAGCGTCATTATTTTTTCAACTGCTGCTTTTGGGAGAAATGTTTTCTGCGGCAGGGCGGCTAATACCGCTCGTATTGACTGTCCGAGCGCTGGAAGGGTCATAGTTTTGTCCGGCGAAAAAATAGGCTCAACTTCTTTTGAGGGGGTTTTTGGAAAAAGTGCAACGAGCCCGAACTGTTCTTTTACGACTCGGGAGAGGTCCTTGAAAAGTTTGTGAAGTTTGAGGCGCCGCTCCAAATCATCGATACTCCCCTGCTCTTCGGGGGTCAAGTCGAGGACTGGCAAGAGCGATTTTGATTTAATGAGAAGAAGCGTCGAGGCAACGAGGATGAAATTGGCGGTTTGCGCGACCGGAAGCTCGGACAGGGACTTTACATAGTTGATGTACTCGTCCGTAACCGCCGCAAGCGAAACGTCGTTGATATGCAATTTGCGCTCCTCGATGAGATTCAGCAGCAAATCAAGCGGCCCCTCAAACATTCCGATTTTGACTTTGAATTCTTTCATAACATCATTGTATCAAAATTGTACACCTAGCCTTGAGTACAACACGCTTCAGCTTACTCGGACGTATTTTGTGGTAGTTATTTTTGCTAGACGAACAGTAAAAAGCATATTTATAATCTGAATCAAGATAAGCGTCTTAAGCCAAAAAAGTTGGTCTTCTCTTAAGGAAAAAGTTTTTTTATTACTTTCAAGAACGTAAGCATTTATTTCCTCAATAACATCTAATCCAATTAAATTTTGATAATCTTGCAACGAAGTTATTTTTTTAAGTTCTTCATTAATATACTCATCTGATAAAGAAGGGTCTTTGGCAGCTAAATAGTATTTATAAGCTTGTTTCAGTAGGCTCATATCGGTAACTTTCAATTTACTGATTCGACTCAATTCTCCAAGAAGTATAACGTTATCATTTTTTGAAATAAATCTGTCTCTGTAGCCGCTCGCGTTTAAGGTTGAGAACTGAAGGTCGTTTAATTTTTCTGAGACGGAAAAAAGCTGGAGTGAAATAAAAATTGTGACAATGCTTGAAAGAGATATGAGTTTAATAAGAAATTGTGGAGAATCCCATACTTTATTACGAAACCACCTAACGCAATCAAAACAGTGTACTTTCTGAAGAAAAGTATTTATGCAAGAAAAATAGCCTAATATAAGAGACTTTTTGTGTGCCACGAATATCTTAAGATTTGTGAGAATTACCTTTATAATCGTTCAATGACTTTAAGAAGTAGCCGGACGGGCTCGCCAGTGGCGCCTTTGGCGAGATTGTCAGAGGGCGCCGAGGTCATACGCGGAGCCATGTCGATATGCACCCACGGGTATGCCGCCGAGCCGTCCTCTTTTTTCGTAAATTGATAGAGGAACATTGCGCCGTTGATGACCCCTCCATAGCGCGTATTCCCGCTTGAAGCGATATTTGAGACGTCACCAAAAGTTCCTTTCACATATTCCTCGTATTCGTCCCAGAGCGGCATCGGCCAGACATAATCCCCAGATTCTTCGCCGAGTTCTTGGAAGAGTTTTTCAAGTTTAGGGTCTCGCGTAAGAATTGCGGAGGCGTGCTGGCCAAGAGCAACAAGCGCGGCGCCAGTGAGTGTTGCCACGTCCACCACGAGCCGCGGCTGGTATTGCTTCGCATAGGTAAGGGCATCGGCGAGAATTACTCTCCCTTCCGCGTCGGTATTTAAAACTTCGATTGTTTTTCCGGAAAGCGAGCGGAGCACATCGCCGGGATGATAGCTTGAACCGGAAGGCATATTTTCAACTGCCGGAATGAGCCCGACGACATTTTTCTTGAGTCCGAGTTTTGCCGCGAGCACAATTGCATGAATGACTGCCGCCCCTCCCGACATATCCATATGCATTTCATACATTGAGTCCCCGGGCTTCACGTTGAGTCCCCCGCTGTCAAAAGTAACTCCTTTACCAACCAAAACCACTGGTTTTGGTTGTCCTGAACGAGCGGAGCGAGCCGAAGGGCCGGCGCCCCAGTACTCCATGATGATGAACTGTGGCTCCTCCTGCGAACCCCGTGCAACGCCCAGAATTGCCCCCATTTTAAGGTTTTCGAGGGCTTTTTGACCGAGAACCGTGACATCTATTTTTGTGCCTTTTGCCGCCTCTTTAGCCGCTTCGGCAAGGGCTTTTGGGGTCATGTCACCGCCCGGAGTGTTGGCAAGGGTGCGGCAAGCGTTGACCTCCTCTCCGATGAGCCGGCCGCGCAGAAGCCCTTGCCGCAGACCCTTCATTCCAACATTCTTGAGAATGTTGGAATGAATTATTTCGAGTTCCTCCACAACTGGCCAGCCTTCTGGCGGAGTTGTTTTCAACTTAGTAAATTCGAAGTTGGCAAGCTCAAAATTTTGTGCAAGAAGTTCAGCAAGTCCCTTTTCGTTTAGGGCGCGTGTTTTTGGGAAATGGAAGTCGTCAAGCCGGATGGTTATTTTTTTGAGCCGGTGTTGTTTTGAAATTTGAACGACCTTGCGCGCAAGCATCGCAAGTTTACGGTGCGTTATTTCTTCGCGCTTGCCGATACCAATAAAAAGAGTCGCTCCGCCTGCGCTCGAGACGAGCGCAGGCGGATTTGTATCCTGCCGAAAAGAAACCAGCGTTGTGTCAGTCGACACTTTGCCTTTAGATTCCCGAATTGTTGTAAAAATCATACAAAAACTAACTTACTATGACGTTGGGCATAGTAACATACTTTAATAAGTTTGTCTATCTTTTGCTATTGCGAGAGCAGAGTGTCAATGCGATTCATATCGCGCGGAAAAAGTGCCGCTTCTTTGACGTTCTCAAGCCCGAGGAATTTTTGGGTCAATCGTTCAAGACCGATGGCACACCCTCCATGGGGTGGCATGCCATACTTGAACGCCTCTAAATAAAAAGAAAACTTTTCCGGGTTCAGATTTTTTGCTTTTATTTTTTCAACCAGTGTATTGTAATCGTGAATTCGCTGTCCTCCCGTCACGATTTCAACACCGCGAAAAAGAAGGTCAAAACTTTTAGTGAAGCCGGGGTCAGTTTCGTCCTCATAGGTATAAAACGGGCGTTTGGAAACCGGGTAATGCGTCACAAACAGAAAATCTGAATTGAGATTCTTTCGAGCGTACTCGCAAAGAAAACGTTCGTGTGCCGGTTCAAGGTCGGGTTCGTTGACACAGTCCTCGCCGGTTTCTTTTGTGATGATTTCCTGTGCTTCCCGCAACTTCATCACAGGAATGTTCTGCGGCAGGAGCGGTATTTCCATGCCGAAACGTATGAGTATGTCGGAATGCTTTTCTGAAACGGCCTTTACCAAATGCCGTAGCGCTTTTTCAAGTGTTTCCATCACATCATGGTGGTCGCGTACGAACCCCATTTCAAAATCAAGGGTTGAGTATTCATTCAGGTGTCTAGATGTTGCATGCTCTTCTGCGCGAAATACTTTCGCAATTGTGAATACTCGTTCAAAAATTCCGACCATGATTTGCTTGTAAAATTGCGGACTCGTTGCAAGATAGGCAGCCTTATCCTTGAGATATTCCACCTTAAAGACCGCAGCCCCTCCCTCTGCATCACCGCCGACAATTCCCGGTGCCTGAAATTCAGTAAACCCTTGATTACGCAATACTGTTCGATATTCTTCTACGAGTGTTGCCTGCAAGGTAAAAATGTCTCGCGCGCGAGGCGTGCGAAGGGTGAGTGGCAAATGGTCAAGATAGGTATCGAGATTTAGTTCCGTCCCGAGCTCGAAGGGCATTTCTGCCGCACGGGAAAGCACTTCGATTTCCGAAACCGCCAGTTCAATCGTCCCGTTCGGTTCTTTGTCGTTTCGCATATTTCCCGGCCGCTCCTGCACCACTCCGGTCATCTGTACCACCCACTCGGAGCGCAGGTCTTTTCCTGCCTCGTATGCTTTTAGAGCGCTCGGCACGATGACGCACTGCACTTTTCCCGTGCGGTCACGCAGGTCAATGAAAATGAGCTTGCCGTGGTCGCGGCGCACATCCACCCATCCGGCAATGATTGCTTCTTTGCCGACATGTTTCTGAAGATTCTCAATGTATATTCGTTGCATGGTGGTCGGTTGTTAGTTGTTGGTTGTCAGTACAGTGTCGTTCCGACTTTTAATCGCACATCTGCCATTTTCTTTTGCGCCCGCTCGCGGGCAAACGCCCCTCCTTTTTTGAGTATTTCAATGACTCTATCATGGTCGCGTTCGAATGTTTTTCGCTTCTCCCGAAGCGGCGCGATGAAGTCTTTAAGATTTTTTGCGAGAATTTCTTTTGACTCTTTATAACTCATGGAGCCATCTCGATAGCGCCGCTCGATGTCCGGAAGCTCGTTTTGGCTGAAGAATTTATGGAGCGCAAACACCGTACAGGTCTCTGGGTCTTTCGTTTCCCCCACTCCTTTTGAATCAGTCACAATACTCATCACCTTGGATTCTATTTCACCGTCATCAGCAAAGAGTCCGATGTCGTTGCCGTAGCTCTTGCTCATCTTGCGTCCGTCAATGCCGGGTACGGTTGCCACTTCGTCGAGAATAAGCGGCGCTGGCAGGACAAAAGTTTCGCCGAAGATTCGGTTGAATTTTTCCGCAGTGTCACGGGTAATCTCTACGTGCTGTTTCTGGTCTTGTCCGATTGGCACAACCTCGGTCTCATACAGGAGGATGTCTGCCGCCATGAGCATGGGATACTCAAATTTGCCCACGCTGATTTCTTTGTTTTTTGCCTCGGCGTCTTTGAACGCATGCGCGCGCATAAGGTAGGGCATCGTGGTGATGCAATTGAAAATCCATGCAAGCTCCATATGCTCTGGCACGTCCGATTGCTTGAAAATAACTGATTCCTCCGGGTCAATGCCGATAGCCAAATAATCCATTGCAAGGTTCAGGGTATTTTCGGCAAGTTTGCCGCCGTCCTGGACGCTCGTGAGCGCATGATAATCGGCAATCATGAAAAAGCTCTCATGGGTCTTCTGGAGTTCGACGAATTGCCGAAGCGCCCCGAGGTAGTTCCCGATATGGAGCCGTCCGCTCGGCTGGGTTCCCGAGAGCAGTATTTTCTTTCCTTCTGGCATACGGGAAAAGTTTAACAAATCAGGGCTTGTTTTGAAAGCTGTATCAGTGGCTGACCTTAGAAAGGTTTGAATTTTTCTAGGTTACTCCTGATAGAATTTATGGAAGCAATTTTTTGACGAGATCCTCTATTGCAAGCGGGACTGTTTTGAGCTCAGTATTTTTGATGAGCGAGACAAAAGCGCTTCCGACAACAATAATCTCCGCTTGAGAAGCAAGAGAGAGTACATCTTCTTTTGATTTTACGCCAAAACCAACCGCGACGGGAATATCGGTCATCTTATGAAGCAGGGAAAGAAAGTTCTTAAGTTCCGAGCCGAATTTACTGTCTGCCCCTGTTATTCCCTGCCGCGAGGTTGAGTAGATGAAGCCGCTTGCTTCTTTTGTCAGAAAGCGCAGTCTTTCTTCGGGGACGCCGGGAGAGACGACAAGAATCGGATGCACCGAGAATTTTTTTGCGGCCGCGAGAAACTCTTTTCCTTCCTCTGTATCTATTGGTATATCGGGAAGAATAATCCCCGCAACCCCAGCCTCCGCCGCATGCTCCACAAATCGGGTGATGCCGTAGCGGAAAATCGGATTTGCGTAGCTCATGAGCACCAGCGGGGTAGTGTGTTCCTCTCCAAGTTTTTTCGCAAGAGCGAGAGCGTCCTCCACTTTGACGTGACCGCGAAGCGCCTCGTGAGAGGCCTCAACAATCGCCGGTCCATCGGCGACAGGGTCGGAAAAAGGAATCTGAATTTCAAGAATTGAAGCTCCTCCGCGAATCATTGCCCGGGCAATTCCAAGGGAACTCTCGAGCGTGGGATACCCGGTAATAAGGTGTGTCATCAAAAGAGGCTTTTCTCTTTTCGCAGAAAGGATGTCGGTGAGCTTACTCATACCGCTGGTGTTCTTCCAATAGGAAATCACGAAACGACTGATCCTTCATTGCCCGGGCGATAAGAAAGAGGTCTTTATCCCCGCGCCCTGAAATATTCACCACAACAATTTTCTCTTTAGCAAGTGTGGGTAAAAGCTTTACGGCGTAGGCAAGGGCGTGCGCAGATTCAAGCGCGGGAATTATTCCCTCAGTGCGCGCAAGAAGGTCTACCGCAGAGAGTGTCTCGCTATCGCTTGCAGATTGGAACTCCACCCTTCCTTCCTCTTTAAGAGCCGCCAACTCTGGGCCAAGGCCGGGATAGTCCAGACCTGCCGAGATGCTGTGAGTGGGTGCGATCTGCCCGTTATCTTGCAAGAAAAGCGATTTATACCCTTGGGCAATGCCAAGTTCTCCAGAACGAGCCTTTGAAGCATGTTCCCCAAGCGCATTTCCGACTCCTCCTGCTTCAACCGCCACAAGAGAAACACTTTTCTCATTGAGAAACTCGGAAAAAATTCCCATTGCGTTACTGCCGCCGCCGACACAGGCGATTACGACATCAGGAAGTTTCCCTTCAAAATCCTTCATTTGCTCTCTTACCTCTCTGCCGACAACAGATTGAAATACCCGATTCATTCGCGGGTATGGACTTGGACCCAAGACTGACCCTATAACGTAGTGGGTATCGGAAAGATTTTGCATCCAGTATTTTAGCGCTTCGTTGACGGCATCCTTAAGCGTCCGACTTCCGTACGTGACGGGGATGACCTCGGCGCCAAGCCTCTCCATCCAAAAGACGTTCGGCCTCTGCCGCGACATATCTTCACTTCCCATAAATATTTTGCACTTGAAGCCAAGCTTTGCCGCGACGGTTGCGGTAGCAAGTCCGTGCTGGCCAGCGCCAGTTTCTGCAATGAGTGTCGTTTTGCCAAGGCGTTTTGCGATAAGCGCCTGGCCGATGCAGTGTGTTATCTTGTGCGCGCCAGTATGATTGAGTCCCTCGTTTTTGAGATAGCATTTCGCGCCGCCAAACTGCTCAGTGATGTTTTTTGCAAAAGTAAGTGGGGTTGGTCTTCCGGCAAAGTCTTTCAAAAGTCCCTGAAACTCCTTTATGAAAGCGGGATCTTTCAGGGCTCTCTCAAGTTCTTTTTCAATAGCATGCAATGTCGGAAGCAGCATTTCCGGCACATAGGCTCCTCCGTAGTTTTGCTTTTTGTTTTGCATGGAAATTTTTCCGATTTCTTACATGATACGTGATTTCAAAAAATTTGGCAGAGGGAATGAGGATTTCTCCTCATTCCCTGCTACCTATAGGTTAGTGCATCAGCGACCGAGTTGGTCTTGCCGAGACCGGTACCATCGGTCGAGGATTTCCTCGTCCTGGTCGCTCAACCCATCGATGAATGCTTGCCCATTCCCCTTGCGGATCATTGCGAAGAGTTCATCGCTGGAGTCCGCCCCTAGAGCCTTCTTCGCACGTTCCAAGATGTCGTTTTTCATGCCCTTCTCTCCTGTGTTCGTAGCATCAGGATTGCACCAAACAAAAAACTCCTCGCCTCTGTGCACGTTCTAAACGTACAAAGGGGCGAAGAGTCCTCCGCGTTGCCACCCTTTTCATCCGACGCCTGTTGGCGTTTAGGACCTCATCGACTCCATCCTTGCGGACGACATCGATTATCGCGATAACGGGCGAACCCGGGCTTCCACTTCCGCAGAAGCCACCCTGTCCTTCGAATAACCTCAGGACGACCAAGGCCCAACCCCTGCTGTGCAGGGACCTCAGTCAAGGGTTTTACCTACAAAGCAGTATACTAGGCCCCAAATCCTTGTCAAGTCTATGTACGGTCTATACCAATGTTCTGCAGAACTAAGGTATAATGGTATTTAAATAAGGAGTATGGGAAAAAAGATAAAAACCTTGGATGAAATGAGACAAATTGTCGCTTTAGCGGTATTTTCTATCCATGCAAACAAAACCTGATTGCATCTTCTGCGATATAGTTTCCGGGAAAGCACCAAGTCATAAGGTGTGGGAGGATAGGAAGCACCTCGCGTTCCTGTCCATATTCCCGAATACAGAGGGAGTTACGGTCATCATTCCTAAAAAACATTATCCGAGCTACACTTTTGACCTTTCTGATGTTGTTCTTTCTGAACTTACGCTGGCGAGCAAAAAGGTTGCTAAACTTTTCGATTCAAAACTGAGAGGTGTCGGTCGAACCGCACTGGTGTTTGAAGGATACGGGGTAGATCATGCTCACACAAAACTTTTTCCTATGCACGGGACTGCCAAGACGGGAAAATGGAAAAAAATTGCCTCAAGCGTCGATAAGTACTTCAACAAATACGAAGGCTACATTTCCTCACACGATTACAAGCGAGCAAATGACACAAAACTCGCCAAGCTTGCGCGTAAAATTAGAAAGAAATAGTTAATCAATTTTCCACTTCAAGCGGCGTTCAGTTCGATAAAGAAACTGGAGCCCTTGCCTTCTCCTGCTGATTTGGCCCAGATGCGACCGTTGTGGGCGTCGACGAATTGTTTGGCAACATAGAGACCGAGTCCGGTGCCACCAACGTTGGTGCGGCTCGCGTTGTCGGCTCGGACATACTTGCTGAATAGCCGCTCAAGCGTTTCTTTTGACATCCCTACCCCGGTGTCCGTAATGGTGGTGAGTAGTTTGTCTGTTGCTTGCCCCGAGCTCGGTCGAGGGGTTCGTTGCAAGTTGACGTGTATCGACCCCCTCGGTGTGTATTTAATGCAATTATCAACAATATTAGCAATAACTTGGCGGATTTTTCCTTCGTCCGCCTTGATGCTGTATTTTTCATTCTTTGCCGCTTCGTAGGTAAGGCCAAGACCTTTCTTTTGCGCCACCGGAAGCATTTCATCCACCACTTTTTGGATCATCTGACTTAAGTCAAAGACCGCCAAATCGTACTTCATCCTTCCCTGCTCGATACGCGACACGTTTAAAAAGTCTTCAACGGAATTAACCATTTGGTAGCTTGAGTCTGCGATGCGTCTCACCGCCTCTTTTGCTCCCTCGGGAAGCTTCCCATACGATTCCTCAAGCACAAGAGACGCGTATCCACGGATTGCTGTTAGCGGGCTTCGTAATTGATGCGACGCAATCGACACAAACTCCGACTTCTGCCGATCCAACTCCCTTAATCGAGTATTAGCCTTCGACAAATCCCGCGCCAAAAGTTCAATTTCTTCTCGTTGCCGGACTTCACGAAGAACTTCTCGGATGAGTAAAGTACCAAAGGCCAACACTAAAACAAAAATACTGCTACGGTAGATTATGAGCGAAAGCTCCCGAGCAAAAATCACTTCGCCGAAGGCAGTAATAGATAGAGCAAAGACCAAAAGCCCGGCCCCTGCCACCTTTATATTGAAAAGTTTATGTCTAAGGATTGCATATGCGGTAAAAGCAACGAAAGGGAATAAAAACATCGCTCCGAGTGGGATAAATCTTGGATTATCAAAAAATGCTGGCAAAAAAAAGTTGAATATTATTATTAAAGAAAGCATTAAAACAAATCCCACTAAAACAATTTGAATAGGTTTGCGTTCCATCTTGCTCGATTTGATTATTTTTCGGACTAGAAAGACTATTCCAGCAAGGTTGAGAGATATTACAGTCAAACCAAATACAAAAATACCCGGACCATTAATGACTCGAGCAATGTTCCCTGTTGAGGTGACTTCCGCTATTTGAGAAAATACTAACGGGGTCAAGGTTAAAGTTGTTACTATAAAAGTTAGGGGGATGAGAATCCATTTGAAAGAGCGAGACAAATTTATTTTTGGCGCTGGAAATACATATGCAAATGTAAAAGTAAAAAATGATGACCAAACAGCAAAAAACATAACCAACCGCAGTAACCACAGAGAGAGGTCGGGAGGATATGGCTGGTATGAGAAATAATTTAAAATACCCCATATACTAGCAGTTGTAGCCAAATAGAAGAAAATGCGGTTAGAAGAATTTCGAAGATCACTAAAAAGAGTAACAAAGCCCAAAACAACCATTCCCGCGACCGCCACGCCAACTGAAAGAAGATCTAAATTTGGGATATTCAAGAAAGCTGATATCATGCCTCAAAATATGATTTCGCTTAGTTACTCCACTCTATCTTTGGAGGTCTCTTGAAAGAGACTGCCATTGGCTTATCTGCCTTTCCTATTCGAAAAATTAGAGCAATTATTTTATTTTGCACCTTGAGAGTCTCTGCCAAATTCTTGTACGCGTTATTTACTGTTGTTATTTCTGTTTCAGAAAACTTCTCCTTCTCTCCAAAATTGACTTGCTGCCATAAGAATAAAATTCCCGTGGTCACTTGAAAACTAAGTCCGAGCTTTGTGGCTCGTAGCCATATATTTTCCATTAATCTTCCTGCATCAATAAAGTTCCTATCATCGTCATTAACAATGATGGCACCCATCAGCCCCGATGAGACCATTTTTTTAACATTCTCGTCATATATTTTTTTGGTAAATTTTATTTTGTTGAGAAACTTAGCTATGTTCCAATTTTTAAGCATTTTGAAGACAAAAGCTTTTGGAGGCGTAACCTCCATTGTCTTTACATAAAGGCCCTGTCGAAGTTTTTGCTCTTCTTCTCTCCATAAAATCTCCTGAAAAAGGAGCTGATGCAGGGTCTTATTTTGCAATGAAATCAGTATGTCGTAGGCCAGATTCCGAGCAAGTTGCAAAATATTTTCACCCTCAATAATTACCAGTTCACATTGTGGAAATCTACTGGTCTCTTGAAAAAGATACTTCTTTTCCTCAGCAGAAAGAAGTTTTGTATCGTATGATTTCCGATTGGTATGTCTTTTTAGAATTGAGTCGTATAGTTCAACTTGTTTAGATTCTTTCGATGGAGAAAAAGTTATTCTATAACTGTTTCCATTTTCTGGGAAAAGCTCAAATTGTGGCTCGTAATTAAAAAACCTTGAAGCTATTTCAATATTTTCCATCAACGCTCCGTGAGCAATGTATGTACCTCTGTTTCTAAAATTGAAAATCTTATGGTCTTTTTCAGGCAAAGCAATAACACACAGGACATTGCCACTAGAAACGAATCTCCACGGTTGTGAGTTACTCCCCGATGGCGCATAATTCCCCGCTTCAATTATTTTTTTGATTATTTCTCTATCCATTACATTGAGTATTATAGGTCACCAAGCGCTTTAAAAAATCTACCCAATTCTTCCTTCCTTAGACCCTCATTCTTTTTGTAATCAGAGTCAAATATCAGGTCTAAATTAACTCGCAATTTCCCCTCGTTTATTTTTTCTCCTAGGACAATTTTTCTTACAATGTAAGCAATAACCGCTCCTGATAAAGTTGCTGCAGATGCCAGCTGTGGCCAAGAATATATGGTTTTCCCAACCTCCATAACCGAATGCAGTACTTTAGGCGGTACCAACGATACATCGATAATTTTTGCCATAGCCTCGTACATTTTACGTGGTGATTTTTTTATCTCGCTTATGTCTAGACCTTCAAGTTTCCCATAAAAAATGGGCGCGTCAGGGTTTAAATCAAATCTCTCGATGTCAAGAATTACATCGTCCCCGTTATCTGTAGCCATCACTACTGGGATACTTCTTTTTTTTGCCTCCTCTCTAATGCTAACTTTAATCTCAATGTCATCCAATTCCTCGATTAGGATATCCAGTCCATCTAAAAATTCTCCTGGATTATTCTTATCTACTCCCTGTGAGTACACATCGATTTCTGCATAAGGATTAAGCTGATAGATGTATTGTGCGACTAACTCTGCTTTGTTTACGCCAACCTCAGCGAATGTGAATCTTATCCTGTTTAAGTTTGAAGGGGAAACTGTATCAGGATCAGCCAGCTTCATATGCTTACTGCCGCCCATAAGGGCAATAGTTATTGCCCCATGACTTCCTACACTTAAGCCAGCAATGCCGACTCTGGAATTATAGAATCTCTCTTGTTCGTCTTCTGAAATTAGATTCTTATTTCTTGCGGTCCTTACTTCTTGATGCAGATCATCCTTTAGATAATGAACCAACAAGCTGTTCCAGGGAAAATACACCCAATTTCCGCAACTTTGCAAGTCCTTATTTTGTGAATGCTCTTCCAGGAATTGTCGGAAGTCCTGTTGATAGTCATTATTAAATTTAAATCGAGGATTCCTTATAAGGAACAGTTCTTCTAACTGTTCCTTATAAGTATCCATTGTTTTATAAGGCTGACATTTGCTTTTGATTTCTTTCAATTGATGAAGAGTTGAGTCAAAAATTGTAGGTTTCTCCATATTAAGATATTTTCTTTACCCAAGTTTGTTTTATTCCGGGCTTGAAGTATTTCTCGTCTTCGTATGGCCAAAATACAAGTTTTGGGTTTGCTTTGTTTTGTAGGTTTTTATAAAGTTCTCTAAATTCAGAGCTTTTTAATTTTAGCGTCTCAATTATTTTTTCTAGCGTCTTTGTCTCGTAGTATTTCTTAAAGTAAACTCCTTTCTTTAATTCCAGGTTTATCTCTAGATATTGATTTTGCCTCTTATCATGTTTTCTTATCATAGTGAATTTACCCGTCAAAAATTGATTAAGTTGTCTGTTTAACAAAGCTATTTTTAGAAATTCTGGGTATATTAAAATACCATACAAAGTTGTGGCTAAGTTCTTTCTTTCATACACATATACAAAAGGGAGTTTGTGGATATATTTAGAGATACCAAGCTTTTCAAACTCTGCTTTTAATCTAACGTCTACATTCAGCAAGCTATTTTCTAGTTGCTGAAAGGTGAAAACTCCACCGCTATCTCCAGGTTGATATCTAACCAGAGGGATCGTGTTGTTGCCGGTAAAGTACAAGTCCCCACTTACACATTCAAAATTCACAAAATAAGGAATATACTGAGCCAACGTTGGAATGTTAACGCCATCCCCAAATAACTCTTTGTAGACATTTTTCTTTTGTGCCAGTCTTCTTATAAAAATTGAAGCTGGGGTTTCTACTGCCATAGCACCTAATTCTGACGTTCCATAAGTGTTCATGGTGTCAGTAAAAATGTTTCTGATTCCCGCTTTTTCGGATAAATAATTTCTGAATTCTTCAGTGAAACTCTCCCCGGTAAAAATAAACCTGGTATTAAACTTTTTAATATCTATTCCTTCTCGAAGAGCATCGTCGATAATATCTTTGACAAAAGGAGGATAGCCGGCGATGATTACTTGCTGGTAGTAAGGTGCCAACTTCTTTAAAATTTTAAGGACTTCAATTTTATTAATACCGGGAGAAATTATAGAAATAGGGTAAGTATTTTTATTTGTTGCTAGATAAGCAGCCGTGTATATGCTCATTCCAGCCGACCAAACTCCCATACCGAAAGTAATAACGAATAAAGTAGGCCCTTCTAAGGTTAGTTCGTTGCAGTTAAAAAAATTCTCAAGAATCAGCTCTCGTCTTCGATCAAAGATGAATTCTTTTTGAAAATAAGTGGGTTCGCCAGTAGATCCTGATGTCGCGTGGATCGTTATGGGTTTTTTAATATCGCCGTCCCACACGAGTTTATCAAAAGGATAGACACGAAGGTAATTTTTCTTATTGATTGGTGGAATTGACGCAAAATCTTTAAGCGTCTCTATTCGTTCAGGATTCACCTTAGACTTTTTCAAATAGTCTTTATACGCCGGTACCCTTTTAGATGTGGCATGAAAAAGCTCCAGCATTTGCCTTTCTCTGACTTTCATCCAGTAATTAGTACCCTTGGATTTTATAAGACCCAAGAGATTGGCCGGCTGAATCGATGGAGTTCCGGTCAGTTTTTGTTGCATTAATCAAACCAACGCCATTCGCAAATGGCTATAGGATGCAGACATTTTACAATATAAGCTTGTGTCACACAAGGCCAAAATTTACTTTGTATAGTTAAGAAATTGGCCGCCGTTTTTTAAGCGCGGCGGCCAAGGAGTAATCCTGCTTCGCTTTACATCAACTGAGGACATCGACGAATCTCTTGTTGCTGCTAGAGATTTTGTGTACTTTTCTGGGCAGGTCGCAACAGCGCACTTCTCGCTCTGACACACGCCCAATTTCCCTGAAAAGGGTACGTGTCTGCCGGATACAAAACCGCGAGAAATCGTCTACGCAATCTTGCGGGATAGACGCCCATTCAACTGGATTCCCGAAAGGAAGGACATAGGGTAACCCAACATTATCACCACCGACAAGTGATCGGCCAGAAAAAGGCACTCCCGGGTAGAAATCGCGCTCACACACCTCATCACGGACGGCCCGATACAAACGTATACAACGAACTTTCTCGACGTGTTGCTGAACGCGATTTACGCCGTTGGCTACACCGACAGCGGCGTACACTGCCCTTACTCCCACACCGCAGCGTTTGAGACTTGTGATGACACTTTCGATTAGGTCACCACTGAAGATCACATCGTCAACAAGGACAACTTCTACGGCCTGCGAAGCAATGAAACTCACCTGTTGCTCAAGTGAAGGTGTTCCACTGCGAGGAGCAAGACCCAGGTCTGACATATCCGTGCCCACGTTACGCGATAACTCGATCGCGAGGTTGGAATGCCAATACGCACGGTCAAGACTCACGATTGGCAGTCCGCACTCTTTCATTAGCTCTTGCATCTCGGCGAGGATAGTGTTTTCGTGTAGGAATTCAAACGATGGGAAAATTTTTTTCATGTATGTCGAGAATTCCTCACGTAGCTCTTCGAAAAAACGCTCTTCCGGCATCTTGAAGTCGGCGGTCTTTGCCCATCCCTCGAGTAGCAAACGTACGTCTGCTGACACGACATAGGGAAGAGCGGATACTTCTGCTTCGTTAGTGTCTGGAGCAGACATTGATACCTCTCAGTGTTGGTTGCTGTGAAAGAACTCTTCCTCAATTAAAAATCCCTTCGAGGAAGGGATTGACTTTGGTGTTATGATTTTGTCAAGACAAAAATCACCAAAATAAACCTCCTCCTCCAAGGAGGAAAACATGGTGATTATGAGAATTCATTTGAAATTCCTTGCTCATATCTAGGTAAATGTATGTTAGCATTTTTAAGAATAACTTGTCAAACAATTCGAACACCTTTTTGAATTATCTGAATGGCTTTTTCAACGGCTTCTTCCGGCGTTTTAGCTGTCTCAACTTTGATACGCTCCCGCGCGTCTATGTATGTTCCTGCAAGTTTGTCTGCCCATCCACCGGTACCAACAAGCGCAACAATAGGAATGTTTAGTTGGTAGGCCATTGCTGCTTCAGTAAGCGTCCCCGAGCCGCCTGAAACGATAATGATGGCGTCACAAGAGTTGACGAGTACAAATTCTCGTCCGCCCCCGCGTTCAACTCCGGTTACGACAAGGACATCCGTATTTCCCTCTTTGTCCCAAACCTCTTTTCCCTTTCCATACGTCACACCAACGGTAAGACCGCCTGCGCTCTTTGCTCCTCGTGCCGCCGCAGTGGAAAGCGAATCGTAGTCTTTCTCGGCTCCGTATACAATAATATTTCCTGATTCGGCAATAGTTCTTCCGATTTTAAAAGCCATCCTCTCAATTTCTGGGGCATAGTTAAGGTCGGCGGCTGAACCCATTACACCGATTTGATATTTCTTGCGCGTTTGCATTTCACATTTATATCACTCTTCTCTCCTCTTGACAAAAAGAACGCTCCACCTTCCCGAAAGAAGAATGGAGCGCATAAGTGAACTGGACTACACGGCGGCTAGCGACCTTCGCGAATCAGACCGAGTATGTAGTTGACCTCCGTGACGATCGAATCGGTTAGGTACTCGCCGCTTTTGCCAGTGACAAGGTTTCGAATTTGGACGCAATTCCGGTCAAACTCCCGGTCGCCTGCGATGATGGCCAGCTGGAATCCTTTCCGATTGGCATACTGGAGTTGCTTGCCAATCGGCGCTAGGCCAAGATAGAGTTCCGTGTTGATGTCCGCCGCACGGAGTTGTCTTGCGATTTTTGTGTACTTGGGCATGTGAGCAAAGCCGAGCGTGGTAACAAGCACGGACGCAGTGGCGGTGTGTTTTGGCTCTACGAGCTTGGCCCCTATAAGCCGAGCCACAAGTCTCGTAAGTCCAATGGAAATTCCAACACCGGGGAATTTCTCATCGGTGTAGTAACTGGCGAGGTCGTCATACCTGCCACCTCCACAGACACTCCCGACTCCCGACTGGTCGACGAGTACCGTTTCGTAGACGGTACTCGTGTAGTAGTCGAGCCCGCGAGCGACAGAGAGGTCAACCCGCACCTGGGTATCTGGAACTCCAAACACCCGTACCCCTTCCATGACCTCTCCGAGTTCGGCCAAGCCCGTACGGTAACGATCACTCACAGGGATGGTTGCGAGCTTTTTGAGCAGGTCGTCAGACGAGAGGCCGCTTTGAGTTACGAACCCAACAACCTCTCGCGCACGATCCGTGGAGATACCCGTACCAACGCTGAGAGAAGTGACTGTCCTATTGACGCCGACCTTTCCCAGCTCGTCGATGGCGTCCTTTGCAACGACAAGAAGTTCCTCGGGAACACCCGCGTAGCGGAAGTATTCCTGCTGGATCTTGGCGTTACTAATGCGGGTAACAAACCTGCCGATGTTCATCTTATCGAAGATTTGACTAATGATGCTCGGCATTTCTGCGTCCGCAAGGAGACTCAGCTCCCCTCGGCCGATCACGTCGATGTCGCACTGGTAGAACTCGCGATAACGCCCAGACTGCTGCCGCTCACCCCGCCAAACCTTCTGCATTTGGTAGCGGCGGAATGGAAACACCAGCTCGTTCTTATACTTCGCGACATAGTGGGCGAACGGAATTGTGAGGTCGAAATGAAGTGCCATGTCCGTCTGCGACCGTTTGACGAGACCGCGGATAACCTTCAGCACCTTCACATCGTCGCTATCCTCTTCCTCGAACTTGAACTCCTTTAGGGAATCGGCGTTCAAGTAGGACTCCAGGAAGCTCGGGGCTCCATTTTCAGAAAGCCTCTTGATCGCCTCTTCAAGAGAGGCGTTTAGTTCGACTTCGCCAACAAGACGGCTGACGGCGTAGATTTGTTTGTCGATCGAACCTCCTTTCGCGGTGAGCACTTCCTTCGGCTCAACCGCACAGGTCTCGATCGGCACAAAGCCGAAGCTTTCATAGGCTTGGAGTATCTTGAGTTTGAGGTCCTCGAGGACCCTTTGTTCAGCCGGGTTGAACTCAAGAAAACCACCCAATTTACGTGCCTTGATGACAGACATTATCCACTCTCCTTTTCTAGATGTCGACGAAATCGTCAAGGTTAAGACGGTCGATGAGTAGCTCCGCTGCTCGTGAACCGCTCGTGATTTTCTCCAAGGGTATGGAGACCGAGCGCACGCGCGGTTTTCCCCAGATAAAGGGAAGCCCTTCGGCAACCCCTCCAGTGCCAGAGATGGGTACGATGAGCTTAGGTGTCTCATTCTTATCGATCATCGCTTCGTTCATCTTCAGGATGTGCGCGACTTCAACAAGCGTCCCGGCACTTCCCCCGTAGACGACGACTCCATCAAGTAGCTTTGCGTAGATGCTGCTCTCGTCACCCCAACGACTGACACCAAATTCTGGTTCGACGCAGATGCGTAGATCGAGAAAGTCAGGCCCGAGAGCATGTTTTTTCCCTGTAAAGGGATAAACACCTATCGTGGTTAGGCCGACCCGCTTTGCTTCCTGTGCCGCCGTGTTTGGAACGCCCCATTTTGTGCCACCGCATAGAATAGCGATACGATACCCTTGGAGACGTTCAATGGCCTGTGCGATGATGTAGCGCTCCTTTTTCTGAAGAGCTTCTGCAAGAGAAGCTTCAAGAACACGGTCCTCAATGCCTTCGGGGCGATCATCGCTGCCGCCCGAAAAAGCTATGGTTCGATGGAGTCCGTATTCTTTTTTGAACTCCTCAACGAGTTCAGTAAGGTTGATATTCGGGGAAACGATCAGTTCATCTTCCCTGTGAGAGTGTTGTCTATCAGACATGACTCTTCTCCTGTTTTCAAAGTCGAGGGTAAGCCTCAAAAGCTAACCTTCGACGCACTATGAACTCTGATGGAAATGGTGTTCTAATATAAATTGTTGTCGATGATAGACAAAAATAACTCAATGCTACTGGCTAGCCGTCAAAAGCTGTCGATCATTAAAAACAGAGAGCGGTAAGCCTTTACTTGATTTCCTTTACTATTGTTGTTATACTCGGACAACAATAAATTTATTGTCAGCTATTCTTGACTCCGATGTCTGCACCAACTAACAACTTGCTCATAAAAACCTTAACAGACTTTGGGCTTAGCGAGAAAGAAGCCAAGATGTATCTTGCCCTGCTTGAACTTGAGGTTGCTACAGTAAATGAGGCAGCAAGAACAGCAGGTGTCAATCGGAGTTCGGCATATGTTGTCTTGGAGTCTCTCAAAAAGCAAGGGTTTGTGAACATGTCTGGAGACAAAAAAATTCAACAGTATGTCGCTGCTTCCCCCGAAATTCTACTTAAGGTCGCCGAAGATTCTGTAAAGAAACATGCAGGAGTGTTAGATGACATAAAAATCACTGTCCCTGAGCTAAAAGCCCTCCATAAGGATACAAAACATCGTCCGAAGGTTCAGATGTTTGAAGGAAAACAGGGGGTTTGGAAAGCATATTTTGATCCGCTTATCACAGAGAAAGTAAGTGATTTAAGAGTGTTTGCAGACGCCGCTAGGATATTCAAGCATTTGCCCGATTTTCAAAAACAAGATTCAGAAAGAGGAAGAAGAGGAATTATGATGTACGCCATTAACCCGGCAACAAAGGAGCTATTTGAGCTTATGAAGCATGAGCAGCCCCATCCCCCTTCTGAAATAGCCCTTATTCCTCCTGAGAAATACCAGTTCTCATCTGATATGTGTATCTACGGCAATAAAGTGGTGTTTGTCTCACCTGTTGAGGAATTCGGAATAGTAATCGAGAGTAAGGAAATTGCCGATATGCTTCGGAACAGTTTTGATCTTGCTTGGGAAGAGGCCAAGCGTCTTAATGCACAGATTTTTAAAAAGCTCAAAAAGAAAAAGTAGGCTTAGTTACCGGCGGGTGGAGAGGAAGATGGCAACGAGCGGTGCCAGGAGCCACCAGAAGAAATAATTTGGCTGGGCGAAGAGCCGGTCGATAGTTAGCCCAAAATTGTGTATGAGGTCAATGAGAAACAGATGGTAGCCAATCGCGATGAGAAGGCCGGTTGAAGTAGCGGCAAGAAGAATGTATTCAAACGTTCCGGGAAGCATACTAAGCGAACCGGTAAGAGCGTTCAGTCGATTCAGAACGAGAAACCCGAAGAGAGCGAATGCGAGGAAAATAAGAAGATGAGAAAAGAACAGGTCTCTTGACGAGGTTGTTGAGATAAGAAGTTTTTCGAGGTACGGGAAGTTTTGGTAGAGCAGGAGCGCGACATACACGCTCAAAATCGCGATACTCATGCGGCCAATGCCAAGCCACCAGCACAGGGCTAAGAGGACCGCGAATAAGCAGCCGATGAGAAAATAATCAAAAGGAAGGTATCCTCCCGTGACGCGGGTGACGCTATCCGTTATGAGCGAACCGGTACTTGAACTAAGCATTAGATTCCTTCTTTGCGGAGCTCCTCAAGAAGCTTCTCAGATTTTTTTGAAATCTTATTCGGAAGCTGAATATTAAGTTTAATCAAAAGATCTCCGCGCTTCCCGCGTTCAACGGGGACTCCCTTCCCCCGCACCCGTAAAACTTCCCCAAAAGAAATACCGTTTGGAATTTTCACCGTAATAGTGCCATCGAACGTGTGTACTGGATACTCGGCTCCAAGAAGTGCATCTGAGAGCTTGACGCTGAGCGGCATCACGAGATTCGCGCCTTCTTTATGGAACAGCGGATGCGGTAAGACATGAACTTTGATATAGAGGTCTCCGGAGACGCCTCCCTGTGCCGCTTCCCCCATACCGCCAAGGCGGATTACTTCGCCGTTATCAAGCCCGGGTGGAATGGTTACCGTGATTTCTTCCTCACGACGCATAACACCAGCCCCCCGGCAGGTAGAGCATTTTTCTTTCGGTGTTTTGCCGGTGCCGCTGCACACTCCGCATACTCGTACATTCGTAAAGGTGCCGAAGATGGAATTGCGGGTTTCGCGGACTTTCCCGTTGCCGTTGCAAATTTTACAGGTAATAAGCTCGGTTCCCTCTTTTGCTCCGCTGCCGTGACAGGTCTGGCATACAGAAAGTTTTGCAATCAAAATTTTACGCTCGATCCCGAACACTGAATCTCGGAAAGGAATCTCAAGGTCAATAGAGATGTCGCGTCCGCGTTTCTGCCGCGGCCGGCCGGCGCCGCCAAAGAGGTCGCCAAATTCACCAAAAATGCTTCCAAGGTCGAGGTCTTCGAATCCGGCGCCTTGGAATCCGGAGAAATCAAAACCGCCCTCCTGAGTTTTCCCGCCCCCGAACGTATGCCCGTAAGAATCATATTCCGCCCGTTTTTTATCGTCGGAGAGAATGCTGTACGCCTCACTTACTTCTTTAAATTTATCCTCGTCTCCTCCTTGCTTGTCAGGATGATATTGGTGGGCAAGTTTTCGGAATGCCTTCTTGATATCCTCTTTTGAGGCATTTTTACTGATCCCGAGCAATTGGTAGTAATCTTTTGCCATGTATGTAAGTATCTCGTATTAGGGATTCTCACGCAATATAGTGCCGCCCGGAGACAGCGTGCCTTTCTCCTTAGGATTTTGGCTGTTCACCGTCTCCCTCGCGGAATTCTGCATCCCGCGTTCCACCCTCATTCGGAGGAGGGTTTTGGCTGCCCTGACCAGGCCCTTGGTCTTTGGGTGCTCCTTTCGCCACAGCTTCCCCTATTTTTTGTAGTTCGCGTGATAGCCCCTCGGTTGCTACTTTAATTGCCGCAGTATCCTCCGCGGTCTTCACTTTCGCCAAAGCGTCAATTTTTTCCTGGACCGATTTCTTCAACTCCTCGGGAATACCCGCGGCGTTATCGCGCAACGATTTTTCAGCGGTGTATTGCAATTGATCCGCGCCATTGCGAGTTTCAATAAGCTCGCGCTTTTTTTGGTCATCTGCCGCATGCATTTCAGAGTCCTTTTTCATTTTTTCGATCTCCTCTTTTGAAAGGCCCGAGCTTGCCTCGATTCTGATCGACTGTTCTTTGCCGCTTGATTTGTCTTTCGCTTTGACGTTAAGAATTCCGTTCGCATCGATATCAAAGGTTACTTCTACCTGCGGCATACCACGGGGTGAGGGTGGAATGCCATCAAGGATAAACCTGCCAAGCGATTTATTATCTCCCGCCATCGCGCGCTCTCCCTGCACAATATGAATTTCCACTTGCGTTTGGTTGTCAGCAGCGGTAGAAAAAATTTGAGAACGGGAGGTGGGAATCGTGGTGTTTTTTTCGATGAGCTTCGTCGCAACCGCGCCCATCGTTTCAATGCCAAGAGAGAGCGGAATAACATCAAGGAGAAGCACGTCCTTCACATCGCCTTGAAGTATCCCCGCCTGAATTGCCGCGCCAATGGCGACCACCTCATCGGGATTGACGCCCATGTGGGGGTCCTTTCCAAAAAGTTCCTTGACTGATTTTTGGATTGCCGGCATCCGCGTTTGCCCTCCGACTAAAATTATTTCATTAATATCAGAAATTTTGAATGGCGAAGATGCGAGCGTGTCTTTAGCGATCACGGCGGCGCGATCGATGAATTCACGCGCAAGCTCCTCAAGCACCGCTCGAGTCATTTTAAGCAGAAGGTGCTTGGGCCCTGAAGCGTCCGAAGTGATGAACGGTATGTTAATTTCGGTTTCGAGAGCCGTTGAGAGCTCGACTTTCGCTTTTTCAGCCGCTTCATCAAGGCGCTGCAGAGCAAGCGGGTCTTTGGTCACGTCAATGCCGGATTCTTTTCTAAATTCCGCCGCAATCCATTTAATGATTTTCTGGTCGATATCGCGCCCGCCAAGATGCCCGTCGCCCCCGGTTGCCTTCACCTCGATAACATCATCGCCGACTTCGAGAACCGACATGTCAAAAGTGCCGCCGCCGAAGTCATAGACGACGATTTTCTCATCCTTCTTTTTATTAAAGCCATAGGCAAGCGCCGCCGCAGTCGGCTCATTGATAATGCGCTTTACTTCCAAACCGGCGATAGTGCCGGCGTCTTTAGTCGCTTTGCGCTGAGAATCGTTGAAATATGCGGGTACGGTAATAATCGCTTCAGTGATTTTTTCGCCGAGCTTCGTCTCCGCGTCGGTTTTCAATTTTTGGAGTATCATCGCGGAGATCTCCTCCGGGCGATATTCCTTGCCACCCATAACGACAAGCGCGCCGCCATCCGTGCTTTGCACAACTTTAAATGAAGCGGTCTCACGGTCCTTTATTACCCCCGGCTCATCGAAACGGTGCCCCATGAAGCGTTTGATGCCGACAACGGTGTTCCCTGGGTTCGTTACCGCCTGCCGCTTCGCGAGAAGTCCCACGATACGCTCACCCGTTTTCGATTGCGCCACGACTGAGGGCGTAGTGCGCGCACCCTCGGCATTTTCGATGATACGCGCCTCGCCTCCCTCGATAATTGCCATTGCTGAATTTGTCGTACCGAGATCAATGCCCAAGATTTTTGCCATATGTTTAAATTGAATTACGAAGTACGAATTAAGAAACAGATTTGAAAATTTTGACCTTTGCCGGACGAATCACTTTCCCCTGCAACCGATAACCGCGCTGGAATACTTCGGCAACCTTATGGTCCTTGTCCTCCTCGCTCGTTTCAATTGTATCGATCGCTTCGTGTTCCACCGGCGAAAAGGACTCCCCAAGCGGGCTGAAGAGACCAACACCATGTTCTTTAAGCACCCCTTCAAGCTGAGCGGCGATAGATTCCATGCCAGAGCGCCATTCTTTGGAAACGCTCTCCCATGCCGCTTTATCACTCATTGCCATGTCAAAACTGTCGAGTACCGGAAGAATGTCCATAATCAGAGCCACTTCGGCGAATTTCAAAAGCTCCGCTAGGCGTTTCTCCTCTTCACGGCGGGCATTCACAAAATCCGCTTTTGTCCGCTGCCAGCCGTCGAGATATTCTTGCTTCTCCTCAATGCATTTCTTCAGCCGCTCCCGGAGTTTCTTGACGGCTAAAGAAGGATTTTCTTCCTCCTCTTCCGGGATGAATTCCTCTTCGGAATCACTCATGTGGGATACATTTTACTCAAAAAAATGGGGGAGTCAATACATGTCGGTAATTGTTTTCACGCTAAGTCGCAAGTTTGAGATTCATCTGTCCACCTGCAGCCTGTCTCGCTCTGCTCGACATCGGCTGCTCCACGCGCCACCGGCGCGTGGAAACAGCAGTGTTTCCCCGACCCCCTTCCGCTCCTCAACAGTCGAAGCTATCGCTTCGCCCATTGAGGAGCTTTCCTTGCTTTCTTCAAACCAAATTTACGTCGCTCTTTAACGCGCGGATCCCGTTTTAGAAAACCAGCCTTTTTGAGATTATGTCGAAGTGAGATGTCGTGTCGGATAAGGGCGCGCGCAATACCGTGCCGGAGTGCCTCCGATTGGGCAACCGTCCCGCCGCCGCGCACCAGTGCGGTAATTGAAAAGTGATCCGCTCCCGGCTCCCTCTGAAGCGGTTCAAGAGCGGTGCGGCACATCTCTTCGGTCGGAAAGTAGGCAGAAAGTTCTTTGTTGTTCACCGTTACGGTTGTTCGCGAGCTTTTCGTGAGCCTGACACGCGCGGTTGCGGTTTTTCGGCGTCCTACCGTTTCAATATATCGGATGTTTTCAGGCATAGTTAAAGAGTTATCGTGAGCTGCTTCATCAGTTTGGCACGACTATTATTTTTTGGGAGCATCCCAAAGACTGCACGACGCAGAACCTCAGGAGCTCCGCGGCGTGATTGAAGGGATTCAAGCGTCTCGAATCGGAGCCCCCCGGGATAACCAGAATATCGGCTATAGGTTTTTCCGCGGAGTTTACGGGGGTCAATGCGAAGTTTACCCGCGTTTTCTATGCGCACCATAACTTCCGGAATCCGGTCTCGCCGGTATAGGGGTGTGTCTTTCCCGCGGAGTACCCGTGCGGCCTCCGAGGCAACTCGTCCAAGGGACCTCCCTTGCGCATTAATGGTGTACAAGCGCATGTTATTCAACAAATGAAATCTGTGCTGCCTCTCTCGCGTCGCTCGAGGGACGGTGTATTTTTATAATACGGGTGTATCCGCCAGCGCGATTTTTGAATTTAGGCGCGATTGTCTCAAATAATTTTTTCGTCTCTCGTGGAGCACCACCGAGACGCGCCGTGACGAGCCGGCGACTCGCCGGCGAGTCAGTTTTGCTTCTTGTCACCAGGTGCTCAATAAGCGGTCGCAGTTCTTTCGCCCGCGCTTCAGTGGTTTGAATTGCGTCATGGATGATAAGGGCGCGCAGGAGTGAGCGCAGAAGCGCACGACGCCCGCTGCGCTCCCTTCCGAACTTCCGCATTTTTTTATGGTGCTTCATGGGTAGTGATCAGTGAGTAGGGGATAGTGATTAGTGGGGGGAGGTTGCGAGGAGTGTGCTGAAATATCCTATTCACGATTCATTTAAAACTATAAACTATTTCAAAGTAATGCCGTGCTCGGAAAGCGCGCGCTTTATCTCCTGCACCGCCTTTTGTCCCAGGCCCTCAATTTCAAGGAGGTCATCTTCGCTTTTGCGAGCAAGACCGCCAATCGTCCGAATATTTGCGCCGCTGAGCGCTCCTTGAATGCGCGAGGAAAGGTCAAGTGATTCAATGCGTGTTTTCAAAAACTCGGCATCCACCGCTTTCGGCCGCTCTGGCGGAGCAGAAGATTCGGGAGCAAGCGGCATTTCTTCCTCTTTAAAGCCTACAATTGACTTGAGCTGGTTAATCATAACCTCGATTGACTTCTCAAGCGCTTCCCGCGGGAGGATTGTCCCGTCAGTCTCTATGAATATTTTCAGGCGGTTGAAATCGGTCCGGTCGCCGACACGCATATTTTCCACTTCGTAATTGACCCGGCGAATGGGCGTAAAAATTGCATCAAGAGCAATCACGCCGATTTCAACTTTTTCTTTCTGGAGCGCCTCTTTCGGTACAAACCCGAGACCTCTTTCCACCGTCATTATCACATTGAGTTTGCCGCTTTTCTCAGTTACCTCCGCGATTGGTTGATTTGGATTCAAGACATTCACCTGACCCGGCACCTCAATATCTGCTGCGGTCACTTTTTTCGAACCCTTTATCGAAAGAGAGAGTTCCTGGGGAGTGTCAGTAAGCATCTGAAGACGAACTTTTTTAAGGTTAAGAAGTATGGTTACCACATCCTCCTTCACACCGGGGAGTGTTGAGAACTCATGCGAAGCGCCGTCGATTTTGATTGAGGTTATCGCCGCCCCCGGAAGGGAAGAAAGAATAATACGCCGGAGAGAATTGCCAAGGGTGTGGCCGTACCCAGGATAGAGGCCGTCAATTTCATATGCGCCGGCAAACTCCTCTTCGGAGACGACGCGTGGTTTCGAAGGAAGCGTTACTTGGTATTCAGACATGGGGTGTGCATTAAATAAATAAGGAATTAACGGCTATAAAATTCGATGACCGCAGAAAGATTTGCGAGCGACTCAGCGCTGTCCCGGGTTGGGAGTGCTACAATCTTTGCCGTAAGCGCACTCGTATCACGAGTGAGCCAGGATGGCACGGTTCGGTTAGGAAGCTCCTCCAAAAGATTCTGCATATAGATGCTCCGCTTACTTCCTTCCCGGACGCCGATTTCATCACCCACAGAAAGAATCCTCGAGGGAATGGTAGCACGCTCCCTGTTCACCGTAATATGCCCATGGGCGACAAGCTGACGGGCAAGCCGGCGAGTCGATGCAAATCCAAGCCGGTATACCGCATTATCCAACCGAAGCTCTAAGTTGGCAAAAAGCGGTCCTGTCGGATCCCCGGTTTTCCCTGCACGGGATTCTTTAACATACCGGTACAGTTGTCGCTCCGGCATACCGTAGGTAAAGCGAACCCGCTGCATTTCGAGAAGCTGTCGCCCGTAATCGGACGCGCCGCGGCGCGAGCCTTGTTTTTTACCTCGTCGCCCTTCGGAGAGTGCAAATTTCTGAGTTTGGCATTTTTCAAAAACCCCATTTCCCAAACGTTTGCAAATTTTGTATTTTGGACCAACCAACATACGAATTAAGAATTTCGAATTAAGAATTTCGAATAAAATAACTCTGAACGCGTGACTCGTACCTTGTAATTCATACTTCGTAATTCTAGACCCTCCTAGGTTTAGGAGGGCGCGGTCCGTTGAACGGAATTGGGGTGGTGTCTTTGATACCGGTAATTTGAATTCCCTTCGATGAAAAAGCGCGCAATGCCGATTCGCGACCGGATCCGACCCCACGCACAACCGCATTCGCTTCCTTCATGCCGAGCTGTGTCGCACGCTCCCCGATAAGCTCTCCGACTTTTGCCGCGGCAAACGGTGTTCCTTTTTTTGCACCTTTAAAACCAAGCGAGCCGCTTGATGACCAGGCAACCGTATTGCCCCTAGTATCCGCCAAAAGCACTTTGGTATTGTTGTAGGTCGCGTGAATGTGGAGCGTCCCAACCCCGAGCTCCCGCCGCGAAAGATGCCCCGATTGTTTTGCCGGTCCCTCTTCTGACTCCCCTCCTTTTTTTACGATTCGTTTCTTACCCATAATTTTAGCTTCAACTGCCACTCTCTAAGTCTTTTCGACCTTGCGCCGACCCGAGGTCATAGTCTTCCGGACATTGCCGCGGACGGTGCGTGAGTTTGTCTTCGTGCGTTGTCCGCGCAAGGGTAGTCGCCTTGTGTGGCGGCTACCCCGGTACGACTTGATATCTTTGAGCCGTTTGATATTTCCTGCAACTTCACGCCGCAGATCCCCTTCAACTTTAAATCCTTCAATAATCTTTCGGACAACATTTTCCTCTTCAAGCGTCATTTCGCGTCCGCGTTTCATGGGGTCAATGTTCGCTTGCAATAAAATAGCAGCTGCACGAGAGCGGCCAATGCCATAAATCGCCGTAAGAGCGAATACAAGATGTTTCTGGTCAGGAATGTTGATACCGCCGATTCTCATGTTAGATTTTATTACCGAGTGGAACGAGGTTAGAAAATCTTACATCCAGCCCTAATTCTGATACTGACACAGCCCTGCTACGGAAAGGGTAAAAATAACTATTTGTCTTGTAATGATATAAATTCATGTTCAGAATTAGAGCTGGATAAATTCCGGCACCTGCGTCGCAGCTCGCTCCGCAGGCCGTCATTTATCCTTGCCGCTGTTTATGGCGGGCATTAACGCAGGTAACGACAATCCTCCCTCTTCGCCGTAAAGAGCGGCATTGGGAGCAAATTTTTTTTACTGATGCTTTAACTTTCATCTTAGATTTCGTTGTGAACAAAAGTGAACTAGGAAATCTTAGACCCCGCCGTACTTTTGCCTTTGCACTACCCCGCGCAGTGCGTGCACCGCAGTAGTGCTTCCCTCATGGGCGCAGCGCTTCGCAAAATCTTTGTTCTGCAAAAGTACGGCTAGGGTTGTGAAAATAATACTCGCTATACTCGTTTATTTTCTACAAAACGAAACAAGGGCGCATTCCCGTTTTCCGGGATTGTTACGCCCACAGTATTATGGCTAAAGCCTTTTTACGATCCTACCCTTTCCTCCGTACGGATCCCGTTCGACCTCAACTCGGTCGCCGACAAGAACCTTAATACGATACATGCGCATACGGCCTGAAAGGTAGGTCAAAGTCTGCTCGTTTTCCCCTTCTAGCCTGACACGAAATAACGTGTTTGGAAGCGCCTCGTCCACGACGCCTATGCTCGTCAAGGGTTTTTTGTTTTGTTCCATTCCGGATGGACGATGCTACAGTCTACCAAAGGGGCTCCTAAGTGTCAACTTCATATAGTAGATTTTGGCATTACGTACGCAAGTCTATTGCTTTAATTCGGCTTGGGCTGCCGTTGAAAGAGTTATGTCCAGAGGATCGGTTGGGAATTCCTGACGCCAAAAGGGACGCATAACCACCTCTGCATGATCGATACCAGGATAGCCGGCGAGTACTGTCGGAAGCGCTGATTTTGTTTTTCCAGCGAGATCTTGTTTCAGAGCGTTCTCATTGAAGCTGGCGACAAGCCTGGCGGTGCCCTTCAAGGTAAAAGAAAAGCTTTCTTTTTCCCATGGCGCATAGGTGTCTGCTGCACCCACGGTGAACGTCAGCGAGCTGCCTTCACCAAGGAAAAGAGGCACCCCTTCTGCTGGTGCGGCCGAAGAAGCTGCGGCAATGACGCGAGCGAGCTCACTTTTGGAAAATAAGAGCCCATGAAGAACTCCTTTTTCTTGAATTTGAACTGTACCACCGGCATCAGTTTGAGGAAGCGAGATAAAATCGAAAAAAAGAGCTCCTTCAAACAATCCAAAATCCTCGGGTATTTGCGCTACCGCAGAAGCAGTAAGATCATCCTTTATCGTAGTACGGATCGTTTCCCTTGCTTTCTCAAGAGCCGCGGGATCAACGGTGAGCCTCTTTCCCACGAATCCACCCGTCATAGGAGTCTTTGACCGAGCATAAAACTTATCATACTGAGGGCTTCCTTTAAAACCGGGAACAGTGAAGTCCATCAAATCCGCATTGTATTTTTCACCGGGTTCGTCAGCGTAGACGGTGACCTCAAGGCTTCCCGGACCGCTTGCGGTTTTACCTGGCACCACGACTGATTTATCAATTCGGTAAATTCTTTTATCGCTTGACTCAAAGCGGGTATTACGTACGAGGCGTTGTGCCTGTGAGCCATAGTTATTATAAATAATGATCTGCCCTGAGGCGCGTACGTTCGCCTCTTCTTCGCCTGTCGCCGGAACAGCAAGCGAGCCGTTCTTATCAAGGGTTATGACCTCAAAGGGAAGCTCCCCGGCAACCGGAGTTTTGTGGGCTCCAAAAGTAGTATCAATAATTGGGCTAGACTCTTTCAGGGTTATCACCATGGTAGTTTTTGTAAAAAAAATGGAAAGTGCAAAACCGAGCCCCACGACAACCACCGAAGCAAGTATCCAAATAGTCAGATTCTTCTCAGGGAATCTCCGTTTCTTTTCTGTCCCAAATGAAGGAACCCTCGGTGGTGGTGGAGGCGGCATCGCGGGACTCGGTTCCCGTACATCACGGGGGCGCCGAAGCGGAGTAATTTCAACCCGACGAATAGAGCGGCGGTCGTTTGGCACCATGTCCTGTAGGGTGTTTTTTTCTTCCATAGCGATTGCTCAACAGTATACGAGATATCCGGCTACTCGACAACTGTACGGTGGACATTCTTGTGCGCAAACAATGCTTCAATGTCGAGAAAGGAGTCAGATAGTATTCCCGGAGAGAAGCTTATAAGATTGCTAAAGTGTTCAGGAGTCAGCAGTACGACGTTGAATCCTAAGGCGCCGACCGCAAGGGAGCCTATTGTGCATTCCAAAATTGCAACCCGGAACCATTCTCCCAGGTCGGGATCTGCGGTGAGAAAAACGGATCGGGGAACCGTAATGCTTTGAGAAAGCTCCCCTATCGCTTTGGTAAGAGCTTCCTGCCATGTGTGCTCGACGACGCTAAGTGCCGTACGGATTTTTTCGGATTCCTTTGGTTCACTTTTACCGCTGCGATAAAGAGTAATTCTCATTTCAGCGTCCGTGACGCTTGTCTGAAGCGTATCTGACAGCGCCCGAAGGACGCCGTTCTTTCCAAACGGA